>BNJU01004417.1_pt1 | contig 294529 bp, 366 predicted proteins | sample 8539281 | NCBI WGS metagenome assembly BNJU01 (sample SAMD00202456, study PRJDB9452) | human saliva metagenome | isolation source: human saliva | place: Japan | reverse complement strand
TGCGCAACGCCAGCGTCTGAATCCCTCGACGTAGCAAATTCGAGTCCTGAGGAGACAACGCTCCGCCCACACGGTTCAAAGCAAAGTAGAGTTTCTCGGCGAGCTCAGAACTCTTCGTCGCCAGCTACCCCAGCAGTCACATCGGAATGACCAGACAAATACTTGGTAGCAGAATGCAGCACAATATCCGCTCCCAAATCCAAAGGCTGCTGACCCAGCGGTGTCACAAAAAGTATTGTCAATAATAACCAGCGCCCCATGCGCATGCGCTACACGAGCAACAACTGTTACGTCAGACATTTTAAGCAGCGGATTCATGAGCACCTCAAAATACACAGCCCCTCACGCGCCCTGCCCTGCGAGAAAGCCGCGTCAAAAGCCTGCTCCAACGCTTCCTCACGGGTGGTATCTGCCTCGGAAAAGCTTAATCCCCAGTGTTCAAAATACTCATGAATAATCGAATACGTACCACCATAGATGTTGTCGCCTGTAATAATATGATCTCCCGGTTCAAAAATGGAGAACGCCGCGTGAATCGCCGCCAATCCCGAAGAGAAAGCAAACCAGCACTGCCGTGCTCCAGCAACGCCACCTGCTTTCCCACAGCTTCACGTGTAGGATTGCCCGAACGCGCGTAATCCCAGCGCGGATATTCGCTAACTGTTTCGAAAGCGAAAGTCGAAGAATTGTAGATTGGTGGATTTACAGCGCGCGTTGAGTTATTGCCCACCGCCTGACCGTGAACGAGTTGAGTATTGAAAAATATGTCATGTATCCAAAGTATCAAGCCGAAACCGCCCGAAACAGCGTAAAACAGTAAAAAAACGCTCTGCTCGCTTATAGCCATTTTTTTATCGCGCGTTCTTAGCCACGCAACTAGCGCCCGTATAATAAAATGTTATGAATATTTTATTGATTATTGGTTTAATTTTTGCTGCTCTTGCTGGCTTATTGCACGTGCTCATCGCCTACATGGAAATGTTTGCTTGGGAGGAACCATTAGCGCGCAAAACTTTCGGTGGCACTGCTGAGGAAGCTCGCCCTTTTACTTTCTTTCGCATACAATCAGGGTCTGTATAACGGTTTCTTAGCTGCGGAAACTTTTTGTTGGTATTGCGTTAACCGTGTACGGATACACTGCTGTTGGTTCTGCTTTAATGATTGCGGGAACTGCTTCTATGTTGTGCGCTGCTCTCGGTTTTAGTACTCAAAGACAGCTCGTATGCTCAAGCATCAGCCAAACAAGGAACTCTTCCGCTGCTAAGTTTGATTTTTTTATTATTATCGCTTTGCTCGTCTCATCGCAAAGGGCTGGGAGAAATCCCAGCCCTTCTATTTTACACGTCAATATTCGTCAGCATTGGTTTGAGCGTAGCGTCTTTAATCTGTTTTACGCCTGCGAAAGCAATAACCATCGCAATAAGCGCCAAAAATTGCTACAGTGACGAAGCCGCCGTGAGCACCGTACTGATCAATAAAATAGCCGGAAATAGAATTACCAATAGAACCGCCAATCGAGTTCATCGCACCCATAATTCCCACTGCTTCGGTAAAGCGTGCAGGCGGAACGAGGTGGAGCACAATCTGGTTACCATTAATCCACGTTGGTGACTGGCACACGCCAATAAGCAAGTAAATAATCATCACCACCCAAAATGCTCTTCACAAAAATAAACGAGCTCAAGCCAAGCGCCACCACAACGATACAGAAGTAGAAGCGTTTCCACAACGGGATAATCCATGACTTCGCGCCGTACAACGTAGCGCCTACCAGCGAGCTAAACGAGAAGCAAGCAAAGATAAAAACCGGTCAGGCTTTGCACGTTCTGTTCTTTAGCAAAAGCCAAGATAGAAATACCTGACGCGCTCTGGAAAGCGCCTAGACCAAACCATGTGATGCAGATAGCAATAAAACCAAAGGAAAAGATGGACGCTTTCTTTCCTGCTACTTTCTGACCGCTGGCTGCCGCTACCCGTTGCGCTTCCTGCAGACGGAACTCTTTACGAGTTATACCTGCTTCGCGCGCTAAATCCGTTTGATTTGGCGGCTCGGCTGAGCGTACAGACAGAAACATGATAGCGCCAACCAGCACGAAAATACCGGTAGCAGAGAACGACAAGACACCAGAAGCGACGGCGAGGATGGATGAGAGCGGATTGCCAATCATCCACATGGCTTCATCCAAAATGGAAGAAAAGCCCATAGCTCGGTCAATTTTTTCTGAGCTGTTCTCTTTGTTCTTAAGCAGATATGTCCAGCGCGAACGGCTCATAGCACCCCACGGCGGAATACACGCCATAAAAAGGCACGAGGCAGTACAGCAGCCATTGAGGTACGTGTAGTTCAATGCTTGTAATCAGCACCGTTGCAGCTATCATCCACACGGCAACGATTGGAATAGATACCTTCGTTTGCCCAAAACGATCGACAAGGCGACCGAAAATTGGTGTAAGGATGGCCAAAGAAATAGCTTGAACCGCGCTTAACGTGCCAGCCAGCGTGTAGCTGCCGTAAATACGCTGCACGGAAATAGTGATGCACATACCCACCATAGGAAATGGCATTGAGGCAACAACAGCGCCAATAGCATAGCGTGCAGTGCCTGGGATTGTGAGAAGTTCTCCGTAACCACCGAAAATGCGTTGGAAGATGGACTTTCCATACTTATTGCTGCTCGTCAACTGTGACATAAGGCAATCAGTGCCCTCTCTGTTTGTTGTGTCTCTGTTTGGTTTTGCTTTTTAGTTTTACTGTTTGCCGGCGCTTTAGTTTCTAGTAGCGCGCCTAACTTCGGTCTGCTGAGACCTAGTTTTGTTTTTGTTTTCTTGTTATTTTTGTTTCGCGTCGCGACCCTGATTATCTCTCGTCGCTACCCTCTCGCGTTTCATACACGCTCTTCGCCTTGGCCTGTATTCTTTTGCTGTACGTTGATTATCGTCGTGCTGTTTGCACTTCTTTTCGCGTTTTCGCGCGTACACTACTTTAACGCGAACCGGGTGCCTGAACAGGTGCAACACGCTGAAAATCAAGAAAATTTTAACGATATTTTCGGGAATTTTGTAATGGGTTGAAATTGTTGGGAGATATGGCGGTTAATCGGTTAAGAGGAAGAGTTGAATGAGATGACTTTTGAATACGCTCTAATTTGAATGGCATTTAAGGACAGGAAGATTGTATATGAGTAATATTCTCCCCAAAAAAATGGGAAAGTCGAGAATACTGCTTTCATCTGATAGAATTCTTGTTGTCTAAAATTACACCATTCTTAGCTGTGAATTAGCTCTCTATTGTTGCAAGTACTGCACCTAATAAAAATTCGCTTGCCTCCTTCCTATCCGATGTATAGTAATACTATTTCAAGAGAAAAAGAGAAGGCCAATTATGGCAGAAAGATATATGAGTTTTACCGAGGTTGCAGAATACCTCAACGTGGCAAAAGGTGCACTGGGTAATTACAAGCTTCCAGAACCAGATGTCTATATCGAGCGTACACGAGGATGGAAACACGAGACGATTGAGATCTGGGATGCTAATCGCCCCTGGTAAAGGTAATCACAAAGGACGTTAGCTTTAATAGTATTTGATAAATTGCGCTGCCCTAAGTATACATATGAGTGTATCAATTCAAAACAGCGCTCAATTTGTTATCTAGTATATTCAATGAGTTCCTAACGGTATTGGAGATTCCCTTTGTTACAACGTATTTTGTTCTCAATCACATCTTGATTATCATTGCGAATTGGCTATGATTTCTTTTAATACAGTGGTTCCTAACCATTGTAGCCGCCGAGAATAGCTGTGAATTAGCTTTCATCCTCTTTGGTAAAATAGACGATGAATATGTTGAGCGCCACCGGACGCTGTGAATTAGCTTTCATCCTCTTTGGTAAAATAGGGTGTGCGTGTGAGGGTTACGTGTCCGTGCTGTGAATTAGCTTTCATCCTCTTTGGTAAAATAGTCGTCAAGGGCGTATCTAAGGGCAAGGCGCTGTGAATTAGCTTTTCATCCTCTTTGGTAAAATAGCCCTCTTTATATCCAGCGTGAAGATTGGCTGTGAATTAGCTTTTCATCCTCTTTGGTAAAATAGTCCCTCTTTTATATCCAGCGTGAAGATTGGCTGTGAATTAGCTTTCATCCTCTTTTGGTAAAAATAGTCTCCGTGGACTTTAGCGGTATATAAAGGCTGTGAATTAGCTTTCATCCTCTTTGGTAAAATAGGTATACTTTTCTCTTGTTAGGGGATGCCAGCTGTGAATTAGCTTTCATCCTCTTTGGTAAAATAGGTACGGGAATTAAACGTAGTGCTTTAAGGCTGTGAATTAGCTTTCATCCTCTTTGGTAAAAATAGACCAGCACAGGCGAGAAAGTACACAACGGCTGTGAATTAGCTTTCATCCTCTTTGGTAAAAATAGTGCACGCGCATATAGTTATCGAAAACAGGCTGTGAATTAGCTTTTCATCCTCTTTGGTAAAATAGAAGATAGGACGGATAACAACCCAAACAAGCTGTGAATTAGCTTTCATCCTCTTTTGGTAAAATAGGCCTCTTGGATACTTAAGATATTTACATGCTGTGAATTAGCTTTCATCCTCTTTGGTAAAAATAGTGAGAGTCGTGAGGAATTGCGTAGGTGGCTGTGAATTAGCTTTCATCCTCTTTGGTAAAAATAGACTCTACAACGCTTACTCGCACAAGTCGGCTGTGAATTAGCTTTCATCCTCTTTTGGTAAAAATAGCTCGATGAGGCTCATCTCTTCTTCAATAGCTGTGAATTAGCTTTCATCCTCTTTGGTAAAATAGTCTTTGGTAATATCGCCATGAACTTTAGGGCTGTGAATTAGCTTTCATCCTCTTTGGTAAAATAGGCTGATACGAGATATAACGCGTCATTATGCTGTGAATTAGCTTTCATCCTCTTTGGTAAAATAGTCTTTGGTAATATCGCCATGAACTTTAGGCTGTGAATTAGCTTTCATCCTCTTTGGTAAAATAGAGCAATCTAATCAAAGGGGATGATTCCAGCATTTTCAAGGTTTTTCGCAATTAAAAAAGCATTAAAGTTCCCGGTGTTTCACCATCATTTTCTTCTTCTAGATTCACATATCGTAACGATTTAGACCACTGCTTATCTGTAATATGTAAGACTCGAATTTTGCCTTGCGGTGGCAAATTATCCTTAATTGTCCGAACTGTGGAACGATTTCCTTCAGCTGTTGGCGTATATCTTGCGTAGACAGAAAACTGAATCATGCAGTAACCCATATCGAGTAATGAATCTCTAAATACTACAGCAGCATGTCTTTGTTGCTTCGTTTGAACAGGAAGATCAAACATTACTAAACACCACATTCCCCCACTGTCCTCATCAACTTTCATGGTTAATCCTTAACGTATTGTGGAATTGCAATCTGCTGAATTTTATCTTCAACATATAGTGCATATTGTTGCGCAAAATCATTAATTTTACTTGGAATTGTTAGACCTTCTCCATTGAACTGTCTATTAATACTTTCAATAAGGAACTGCTTTGTTTCTCGGTCAATTAGTGAATCTTCTTCGCTTAATTCAGCTACTTTTACATCGACAGCTGGTCTAAATACTTCAATCAAGTCATCAGCTAAACAATAATAATTACTGCCATTATGGTGGTGAATACCTAAACATGGACACAATCCAGCAGATATCACCGCCTTAATAGTAAAACCGCGTAAAATCATATAGGAATAATCTAGTTGTGAGTTTCGCCCTCTCCCATCCCCTGGGAGCCTATGAAAATCTACATCTGTTTGGAACAAGCAATGCCAATATTCTCTCGCTGCTCGCCCTCTATATTAGTCAAATCTCCCGAACGAACCTGTTTAGCTAGACCTCTTAAATTTCCTCCGCCATCGATACCAAGCTGATCTAATACGGCAGCTTGACCCATAATTTTAGATTGGACAATCTTTCCCCACATATTCTTCTGTCGTGGAATAGTTTGAGAGATTTGCCCTCTAAAACGAGCATTAATACGCGTATTCGTTTCTGCCCACGCATGCATAGCAGATATAGGAACGCCTCTCCAATCGCATGTCATTACGGAAACACCATAGGTTGCACATTGGTGAAGCAATCCTGCTGAACAATTACATCTCAAACCAATAAGAAGAACGGCAATATCAGTGAGTGGCACATCAGTTGACGTGTCTTTATCCCTATCTCGCACAACTAATCTGCCACGATCATAGGTTAGTGAACCATGAAGGTTCGTACAGTCAACTACGCGCCACGCACTGTTCATAATTACCTCACTTTATTCATGCCACCTATAAGACACTGGTAATCCAGCATTCGACTTCCAGCGGATTTCTCCGAGACCGTTACGACGAACGACGGTTGGATGAAACGCTGAAACAGCATTTATAGATGGCAACCATCCTCTGGTGAAAATTTTCTGGATATCATCTGAAATAGGCATATCAAGCTTTTCTAATCCTTCTGCTGAAAGGTAACTTGGACGCAACCTCAACTGAGAAGGAGAAAAATACCCATCTACTGTCCATGTAGCATAAAGTTTCGCACTACACCATGGTTGCAAAAAGTCAGCAAATTCTTTCACTTGACCTGTGTAATCCGTTTGACTCAAATCAAGTCGAAGCTCATCTCCAACGAATAAATGCCCCACAAATCGTGCATGACCTTCTCGAATCGCTTTGACGGTGCTAGGGTCTCCGTATCTCATGCTCAATGAGGACTCCGAAAGTGGCACAGTTAGCAAATCATCATTTCGAGACTTAGCTAAATCAGCTGCAAACACGCGAATCATTCCATAGAATTCTCCGGTCTTCTTTCCTGACTTGTTGATTTTATCGCATAGATAGATACGAGCATGGTGGAATCCATTACCAATCTCAGCCGACCCATTATGAACCATAATCTGAGCTGCATTCTTTTCGAAGAACGCGATTTCATCTTCAGAACCATAGTGGACTCCATTTACCACAATGTGACGTTCACGATTCTCAGGAAGTCCTGTTTTCTCGTCAAAATCGTCGCAACGAGTCAGCGTGGCAAATAGAGCAGGAGTCGATGCGCGCTGAACAAGTGAAGCCTCAATCCTATCCCCTAATCGTACACGTAACAATTTATGAATCGTGTCCTCATGCGCTCTAGAATTTCCTAACTCTAGACGCAAATTCCTCAATATCTGTACTCTGTCATCATCAAGTGCATCATTGATAAGGTCAAGAAGGACATGTATATTCCCCAGCCAACGACCGTATAGGAACTGTTGTTCTTCATCCTTACCTCTATATTCCCTCCAATCAGCACCATCCTCTTTCTGGCTGTAGCGTTGTGCTTTGTATAATTCATTTTTATCCACCAGCACTTCAGCTACGTTGTGCTGCATGAGAGCAATAACAGCAGCATCGACCGCATGATGACGGCGATCCAAACGAGTTTTTCCAGACGGACCAGCAAAATGAATCTGCTTTTCGATACCGGAGAATCGTCGAGCCAACGATGTAGACAAACCTGAGTATACGAATACCTTTACAGCTCGCTCCGGGATATCCGAAGTAGCTGTATATCGTTGCGAGTTGTAATACCAATCGATACGCTTATGAAGCTCATCTGCCATCCAAGAGACAGATTCTATAGAACGGTTATCAGGCGCCTCGTCCTCAGTCATCTGAGTAAGCCTCGATTTCACAGCTTCCTTAAACCGTTTAGCATTCGCAGCACTGAGGGTGCCCGCAGGAAAAAGTAAACATTTCCACGCGCGCGACAGCTTTTTGCTACAGTAATTCCCTTCGATACCGCATATTGGTCATGGCACCATAAACCAAACAGCTTCTTTTGATTTTGCTCGATTGCAATCAGTACAGACTGCAGCTAAGTTTGTTTTTGTATTCGTAGCACCAACACCCTTTCGTGGAACAATATGATCAAGCTCACACGTAGTAAACTTTAATGTTGCTCCACAGTACAGGCATTCACCATTTTGCCGTTGGATTGCTTCCCAGCGTTTCATAGCAGAATCACTAAAGCGATTGAAGTCCGGGTACAAATCTTTAATCTTATCGAAGATTGCACTGCGGTTAGTTGCATAGGCTTCCGCGTCTTTCTGATACGCTCGAGCAACTTTAGCTGACGAGAATCCCTCACGTGCATGCTCAATATTTACACTGACAGGCGTTCCCCATCTTGCAGTGCAATTCATTAAATAACGGTTGACAATTTTAAGGACTCTGTCCGCTGAAGGATTACCAATCGGAAATCCGATAGGTTCCTGAGCCGGCTTCCAATTGTCAGTAACTCCATAGACAGTCTTGCGAGCATCATGAAGATTATCAGTTGTACTGAGCATCCTCACTGTTAATGCCTGACATGCACTAACAGAGTAAGCCGCTCTTCCAGCAGGTAGTTTGATATTATCTATCGCACCAAGTTGGTCATCATCGAACGAATCAATGAGTTCAAAAGCATTGCTGTATCGACATATCATCACGAATAGAATCAATATCAACATTATTGCCAAGTAACTCAAGTAAACGTTCTTGATCATCCTCAGAAGCATCACGCCACCATGGCATAATATCGTGTTTCACGAGCTTCCCGAGAACACCAGAAGATTCAATTAAGGCAAAATAGCTATCCATAACCGGAGCACGATTGGAGATTCTATCTCCATCGTCTTGAATACCACCGATTCCCTTAATATCTCGGCGATTCACCCCAAGAGCAGCTGCTACGTCAGCCCACGTTGGACGAGTTTTTGAATCCATACTTGATAAAATATCGAACGCAGTATTCTTCTCTTCAACCGTTAGAGGTCTTTGTTGACCACCTACCGCAAGCTTCAAGAAAGACAAGGCGGCAATAATACGGAATTTTTGAAATGCCAATGATGCTTTCGTAGCTCGCTTTTCATGGGTTAAATCATCCAAAGCTACACGCTCACTGGCAGAACCACGTGGGGACACTGCATAGAAAATCTTGTCAATTAATTTTCTGCAGGTTTCATTATCTACCCCCTGTTGTTCGCAAATATAACGAACTTCGTAAGCATTATCTTCCTGCATTAGCTTCTGAGGCAATGGAGCAAAAGCTTCAGATTACTACCGCTATGTCGAATACGAGGAGCAACCTGACCATCTTTACTAGCTAGGTAATCACCAATGATTTGAGCAGGCGTCAACCCATCCTCAGGATTGACTTGACATGCCTCACATAAATCATCATATCGTTCGGATAAATCATCTAGATTGACGTTATACAGTGATTTCACGGATTTATATGGATTACGCCATCCACGATGCCTAGCAATATGTCGGAATGCGACGGAAAGCATGTATTTGCGTTGCTCTTCGTCTTGAATATATCCATCTGCCAAACGTGCTCGTAGCATCCATGGTTCGAAAGTATCATCCCCATAATTCTCAAGCGGGAGCCTTAATTCTTCTAAATACTTATTGAGATTAGCTAAGCGTGACTTGCGACGACGACGCATTCTACGAGTTCGGCGAGCAACCCCAGAAATCATTTTGCGCGTATCCGCTGTTTTATTTGAATTGGGATCTACACCACCATCGTGTATAACACTTTGCATGTTAAGGATACGAACAGGTTCTCCATTGCTATCTACTTCGATAGCCGCAAGACCTGTTGAGTATAGACCTACATCGATTCCGATTTTTATAATTATTTAATGTCATAAGAATGGCATATCACAAAAATGCTCTATAGAGCAAGTTACATTTATAATCACAACAACTTATGTCGTATATCTGTTCTCAGATTATTGACCAAAAATGAGTTGCTACGGGGGGGTAGTAGTTGTTTTTCTAGGGTTGGATACACGTGTATTTATCGATTCAAAATTCAAGGAAATGGGTGAACCATCACACTGTTACATTATTGCGTCACGTCGGTGTTGACGAGCATGTTTTACAACGAAAACGCTGTTTACCCGTAGAAGTTTACGGGGTTAATTGCCAAAAAGTGTGTATAAATTGTGTCTTAGCCGTTGTTTTTCAAGGTGTGTCTCGTGGTGAATTTAGTGTGAGGCTATAACGCATAATCACAGTTGTACAAACGAACAATATTTGATATTAAATGCGCATATTTTGAAAATAGCATGAATCTATACACCGATGGGTGAAGATGTTTGTCCGCCCTATAATTGCCTAGATATACTCGTGTTTTGCTGGTCTATCGATATAAATCCTCATAAGTTACACCACAACAAATGATCGAGAAAGCACCTCAACTTACCGGCACAACTATGCCGAAGCTATACACACTTTTGCGCAATTAATCCCAATACTGCTACCTTAGTTATCGTTTCAAAGAGTCTATACGAGGCTACACATTGATTTTGAATTTGATGTCGTGCCTGAGAATCTATGAGTAACCTCCGGTCGGATTGCTAGCGAATTTTTTTCACAACTCAATCGACCGATAAATCAGATTTTGAACTAGAACTCGCTAGCGATGATGGAAGCGTCACTACATGCCAATCCGAAGTCAGGTACAGGAGATTGCTCGACTTAGTGTGGAGAATCATGACGTCTATATCTCTGACGAGCTAGGCTTTGGCACTACGAGCCACTCTTGCACTGAGCAAAGAATGGCAGGATTTGAGTGTGCGCAAGGCTATACTCCGTACCATCGACCGTCACCAACTGTTCCTCAACCGGCTTCGATGAGAGAGCCCAGCTACCGTCAATTTTTACCTTTAGAAGTGTTGAGGAAAGCCTCGAACGCAGGCGATGCAGCCCAAAAGCCACAAGTTTTCAATCGAAGCCTCGACCGTCGCGAACGCCGCATCATCTTCGCTGCTGATGTGTGCACCTATGATTGCTATCATAGCTGTAATAGTCTGAGTGTCAGGGGCTCTTCACTCATGAGAATATGGATCGCTTCCCTTGGTGGGAACACAACCCAGAAGCGTAATCTCACGTTGTTCGGCCACACCGTGGATTACATCCCACGTCCCGGTGCCCTCGTGGTAGAAGGTTAGACCAGGGGCTGGATTGGAGGTTATGCGGTCCCTCGAATGCACCGATTATCGAAAGCACAACATGACCCTCACCGTCATACCGCAAGGTGCCCGGAACCCGTTTGTCAGGCTCTTCTGGCAACCACCACAGACCAGCCCACTCGGCTGACTCATCCAGATTTAGAGGATTATTTGTCACTGCTCTCTCGGGATTACTACTTCTTTCCACCAGACGTCGGCTCTGTACACAAGCGACATCGCCTCGCCCGGCACCTTGTCTCGGTGATCACTCCTCATGAACCTCAGCTGGATCAACCTTATACCAGTGCTCGGAATTCCGCCTGCACTCAAGAGCGGGAACATGCTCTGTTGCCTCGCGTCGATTCTTCCCGTTCGCATCGACATAGCCTATCCATTCTTTCGGCTTGTTGTAGTAGCGCATATTTCCACCGCACTGAGGGCAAGCTCCCTGCCCGAATCTTTTTCCAGCGTGATACAACGCCCGACACCACTCAACACCCATCCCAGAAAGAGTGGCTGCCGCAACTGGAGCTTCGTCAATCTGCGAAGCTCCATGACTAAGATAAACATCACAAATACGGCGATGAAGACCCAAATCCACCAGTCTTGCCCAGGCGCTTGCAGGAAACATCGAGTCTCCCGCTTAGGAGATTAAGAGCAGGCTGTCCTATCTTCCAGAGTGGGAGAATTCCGGCTAGTCCCAATACAAGACCAACCATGAAAGGACTCCCTGGGTGAACGAGCTGCGCCACTTCGGTACTGCCTCGTACGTGGCATTAGGAGGATTAGTAGGGGGCAAAGTTGACTACCACATCGCGCCCAGCCTGGTAGATGTCCCCGCGAACATCCCCACCTCCTGTAGTCACATTATGCCCTGCGACGTCAGTCAAACGAACTCCACAATCCCGCAGAACCTCTGATGAGGCTTGACTAACTGCCCACATTCGGCACAAATCATTTCTTCCCTCCGGACGCAAGCCCGCTTTTAAATTCGACCACGTCCCCATCTCGCATAACATAATCTTTACCTTCGAGACGCATTTTGCCTTCTTCTTTCACCTTTGCATACGATCCGGCTTCTACCAAATCCTCGAAAGAAACAATGGCAGCTTTAATAAATCCACGCTCGAAATCAGAGTGAATCACGCCTGCGGCTTGAGGTGCAGTCCATCCTTTATGAATAGTCCATGCACGTACTTCTTTTTCGCCGGCAGTCAAATAGGGTTTGCAAACCGAGCGTATCGAAACCAACGCGAGCAAGCTGATCAAGACCAGATTCCTCTAAACCAGCGTCAGCAAGCATTTCTCGAGCATCTGCTTCGTCCAGTTCCGTTAAATCAGCTTCAAACTGAGCGTTCAAGAAGATGGACTGTGCAGGAGCAACCATATCGGAAAGCTTAGCTTTTCAAAGCATTATCTTGAAGCTCGTCATCGTCCATATTAAACACATAAATAAATGGTTTAGCCGTCAGCAGTTGGAGTTCGCGGATTTCGCTGGGTCAACTTTTCCGGCTTTTGCAGCCTGATCGATAGTCAAACCTTCTTCGAGTACAGCCTGAGCTTTCTTCACCTCATCGAGGTAAGCCGGCGTAATTTTCTTACCGCGCAGCTCCTTTTCCAAACGAGGAATAGCGTTCTCGATGGTTTGCAAATCAGCCAGAATCAGCTCTGTATTAATCGTTTCGATATCGTCGGTTGGGTTTACGGTGCCGTTCACATGCACAATATCATCGTCACTAAAGACGCGGGTTACCTCGCAAATCGCGTCGGCTTCACGAATATTTGCGAGAACTGGTTACCCAAACCTTCGCCCTGAGACGCCCCCTTAACAATACCTGCGATATCGACGAAGGTAACTGTTGCTGGAACAAGCTTGGTAGTGTTCACGATTGGAGCCAGTGCTGCCAAACGTGCATCCGGCAACGGGACAATACCCGTATTTGGCTCGATTGTTGCAAAGGATGAGTTTTCTGCTAACACATTATTGCGTGTTAAAAGCGTTAAAAAGAGTGGACTTACCCACGTTTGGTAAGCCAACAATACCAATAGTCAATGCCATAATGAGTAATCCTACCTAGAGCCCTCAACTGCGTCGATTGCACTGATAATGCTACCGCGGAAACCTGTTTGTTCAAGAGCAGCTACGCCTTGGATCGTTGTTCCTCCTGGTGAGCATACTGCGTCTTTCATTTGTGCTGGAGCTAAAACCTGTTGCCAGTTGAGAGCACCTGTGCCGGCGGTCATCGCAGCAGCTAAACGGTATGCCGTAGCACGAGTCAGACCGTATTTTACACCTGCATCAGCTAATGCTTCCATAAACATTGCTGCATATGCTGGAGCACACCCTGCCACAGTTCCTGCAACAGATAAATGCTGTGTATCTACAAATTCGACTGTAGAGATTGGATCGAAAAGCTCATGGAAGGTTGTGAGCTGTGCTTCGGTGAGCGTATGCGTTTCTTCTGCTACAACAACACCTTGAGCAATAGCAATAGGCGTGTTCGGGATGGTAGAGATGTGATGCGCTTCGGCAGACAATACCTCGTTCCAGAAAAACGTTGAACTTTCCGGCAGCAATAGAAATGACTATTTTGTGTGACCAATCAATGTCCGCAACAAATTCAGAGAAAATATTTTCGATTTGATACGGTTTAACTGCGACGATAAGAACATCGCTGCGTTGCGCTACCTCGCCGGCACTGCGTACAGCCTCGACCCCGCGCTGCTGTGCTTTTGATGTTAAGGTATCAAAATGTGCTGCGCACGCAATAATCTGTGCGTCAGCTGCAACGCCTGCATGACGCCAACCATCAACAATAGCTGTGGCCATATTGCCGAAGCCAATAAAACCTAGTGTTGTCATTCTTTTCTTTCTGATTGATTATTTAAGGAATAGTTTTTCGAGATGACCGCGGCTGAGCGCTTCTGCATAAAGATGCTCGAAGACTGCTCCCATACGCGCACCGTCATGCTCAAATTCATTGGTAACCCAAGCATGAGAGTTTCCTACACGGGAGAGAGTATCAAGCTGCAAGCCGGAGTCCACATACATATCGTCGAAATACACAGCTGCGTGAATAGGTATGTCATTGCGCGCTAACTGGTCTTCATCATATACAGTTCCCCACTGCGTATCGCTCATCAGTTCATCCATTGCTGGTCTAAAAGCACGTAAAGCAGAGTCTTCATCAAAAATTTCTGGCAGTGCAGCTTCACCAATCAACATAAGAGGACGAGAGGATTCATCGAACTGTTTAGTAGAACGGAGCACATCGTTAGCAGCCCAGTTGATTGGTTCAATCTCTTTATTTGCATAAATAAACTCTTGGAGAACCCAATATAGTTCGCTGCCATACGATGTAGTGGAGCTGAATAATTCCATGAGGAACCCATCGCTTAAATACTCTCCATTAAAAGCCGTATCGACCGTCCAATGCATGCGTTCGAAACTTGGTTTCATGCCGAAATCGCCACCCAACATTTGCAGGCGTCGAACACTAGCTGGATCCCCATTAGGCAGAAGAACCTTTTCGGAAGATAAAAAGTCTGCAATACGCCCAACAACGGCTTCATCGTCAGTATATAAACCGTAGTATTCCTTTGTTTTTCGCCATCATACGTGGCACAGTATGCTCATAGACTTCACGAGCATTCATAGGAATGTGAGGAATACCGCCGGTAACAAAGCTAGCTGCAATACTCGCAGGGAACAAGGACACATATGCCATGGTTAAGAATCCGCCATAGCTTTGCCCCAAAGTTACCCACTGTGCGGAATTGAAAACTGTGGTGCGCAAAAATTCGCAGTCACGAATAATGGAGTCCGCTAGGAAGTTCTTTAAGAAATCTGCAGTTTCTCGAGCATTCTGACCACGACGACGAATAAGGCTAGAATCGACACGTGAGGAACGCCCAGTTCCACGCTGATCAATAAGCACTACGCGGAAATGTTTTACTGCTTCAGACAACCATGGAATGGACTGAGCGCTCATGGGGCGAGGTCCCATGCCGCCAGGAACGCCTTGAAGGAAAAGTAACAAAGGTAAGTCAGCATGCACATTCTGTGCAGAACTAACCACGCGGTAAAACAGGTCAATATGCTCGCCTGCGAAACTTGAAACATCTGGTTGAGCTGCTCCGGCAGCCCAATTCCAATGCAAAGGAACCTGCACTACATGGTCTTCTACGTGCAAACCAGGCACGTAATATTGCGAAAGTTGAGTCATACCTCAACCTTAGCGCACAATACGTAAAAGGTGTTGAAGCATACTCCAACACCTTTATGCATATTGTTCAGCGCATACTGAGTTAATCGGGCAACTCGCAATAATCAAAATGAGTAAAACGTGCCTGTTTACCGTAACCGGCTAAATCAACACACGCTAACCCCACAAAAGCTCCTGTAAAGAAGCCTCCATAACGCTGGTTCACGTAATCATCGGAGAGGATTTTAGCATCTAATTGCACAGGAATATTGTCCCAATCTACACCATTAAAGGAGTACTCATATGTGTAGTATTGCGTGCGCACGCGCGTGCGTAACCACACTCGTTCAACATCCTCAGGAACAACAATGGCATTATCTTGAAGAAAGCTCGTGTAGGTATTGAAATCGTTTTGAGCAACTTCAATAACTCGACATTGTCTTTTCTCATCCCACGTAATAAATGCCCATGACCAGCATAAGTCGTTGTAGTAATTCGTTAAACCTGCCATCTCACGGTAGCGGGTTGGAGAAAATTCTATTGCCACACTTGCATCGAAGTTAAAAGCTTGCCAACGTCTTGCTACTAGTGATAGCTCGCGAAGATTGCTGAGCGATCCTTGACCGTTAAGAGTTAAAACTCCATCTCCTACGCACCCCATTTCATCACTAAACGGAACTCGAAGAGTATTCCAATCACCGTGAAGTTGATTGTCTTCAAAAATCATCATGCTGATTATTGTTCTGCTCATTAGCGCATTCATCATTCAACACAGCATCTCGGGGAGCATCAACGCTTGTGCAGCCTGCCTGCCCACCCACAATATATGGCCAGCCATCATCATCCCACTGCAGTTTTTGAATAGATGTTTCACGCCCTAAAGTGCACCAGCCACGCGGATCATAAGCCGATTCTATGGTGTGATGCCATGGACGAGCGCATAAGGAGGCGTAATACCATTCGCCTGACGGGGTATCGACCAAAGCACCATGTCCTTGCTTTTGGAGATAGGAAGTTGGCGAATCGAAGTTAGAAATCAATGGGTTATGAGGCATAGATTCAAAACTCAGTGCATCTAAAGTACGAGAACGCGCCACAGATTCGCGGTGTGTATACATTGTTCCACCCTCAGCCGCGAACAGATAGTAATCGCCATCTTTTTTATACAGATGTGGACCTTCTACCAATTTTGTTTCTGTGCCCTGCCATAAGGTTCGTTCGGTATCAGGAAGTAAACGCATACGTTCATGATCAAACTCGGTGAGTGTAATACCATCGAAAGAATGACGATATTCGCGGAAATCCCATGTTTGCTGCACAAGGTATTTGCGCCCATCGTCATCATGGAAAAAGCGACGGGTCAAAAACCAACACCATTTAAGCGGATAGGTTCAGACCATACTTCTAATATCTTCAGCAGTCATAAGGTAATTAGCTACATCTTTAAATGCGCCTTCAACAATATGCACATTGGAGTAAATAAGCCAAAAACGACCGTCTGCATAACTCAAATCAGGCGCCCACACTCCTCCAGATGAAGGGATTGAGCGCATATCAATCTGCGAAGTTCTCGTTAGTGGGCTAGGGCAGAAGATTCCAATGCACTAAATCTTTCGATTCGTGCAAACGAACACCTGGAAACCATTCGAATGTTGAGTTGGCAATATAATAGGTATCTTCTACACGAATAATAGAAGGATCAGCGTGAAATCCACGCAATACTGGGTTATTGATTTTCATCGTCATATCCTGTTCTATCTGCCGTAGATCTGCGGGGATATAAAAAGTTAAGTATTAGTAAGTACTGTTTTCAAGCGTTCGGGAGAATGCAGGGAGACAACATTCTCCCGAACATGTTCGTAATTCTTAGCCCTTGACCGCCCCAGCCAGGCCACCCACAATCTTCTTTTGGAAAATCGTAAAGCATATAAGTGCTGGAATCATGCTCAAAGCCGTAAAAGCAAGAACCTGAGCAGTATCAACTGAATGCTGCGAACTAAACATTTGCACACCAAGAGGCAAGGTATATTTACTGGAATCATTGAGTAAGAACAAAGGAAGCATATACGCATTCCAACTAGCTACAAATGCGAGAATTCCCACAGTAGCAACACCCGGCCAGCTTAATGGCAACACCATTCTAAAGAAGAATCCCAATCGAGAAGAACCGTCAATCATTGCTGCTTCTTCTAGCTCTGTTGGAATTGACTTCAAAAATGGCACCATAATAATAATGGCTTGAGGAAGACCAAAAGCAATTTGAGGCAGAATAATTCCCAAGTGAGAATTCACTAAATGCAAATTCTTTAAGAGTAAATACAAAGGCGTAATAGCTACGGTAATCGGGAACATCATACCTGCTGCAAACAACGAATACATAAAATTGCGAGCGCGGAACTCATAACGGGCAAGCACAAAGCTAACCATAAGACTGAGTAGAACAATTCCCACCATGGTAGCAACGCCAACAATAAGAGAATTCACTAATTCGGTCCAGAAGATATTCGATGCGAAAACGTTTTTATAGTTCTCGAAGTTCCACGGCTTAGGTAAGCCCGCAGGATATCTTGTAATCTGCGAATTCGTTCTAAAACCGCCAATAATAATGTAGATAACGGGAACAATGCAGATGAGAACAAGAATTACCGAAAGCAGATAGACAACCGGGTGACCCCACGGAGTTTTGTGCGATTTACGGATGCCTTGCATTGCTAAGGTCTGTGGACGTGCACTCATTTAGACCACCATCGCTTTCTTCTCAGAATTACGAGCCCTATCTACTTTTGTGTGTGCAGCTTTGCTTTTTAGTGCGCGAGCGTTTGGTTGTTATTGCCCCTTCTAAATCTCGATTAAGAGCGAAATGTTGATACGTTAGGGCGATAACCAGAGAAATTAGGAAGATGAGCACGGCTACAGCCGAGCCATAACCATAGTTATTTGCTAAGCGGCCTTCACGAACCATGTAGGTTGCCATTGTGGATGTTCCAGCAGTAGATGAAACGTATTGTCCCCAAATAATGTAGACCAAGTCGAATAATTGCAAAGAACCGATAATGGACATAAATGCCCAAATACGAATTGTAGGAGCAAGCAGAGGAAGAGTAATACTCCATTGCTGCTGCCAGAAACCCGCGCCATCAACGCGTGCTGCTTCATACAGATCTTCTGGGATAGACTGCATGCCTGCAATCATCAAAATAACAGCAAAACCAATATATTTCCACGTGATAATAACCATCAGCGTCCAGAAAAGCAACTTTTGGATCTGAAATCCAATCAGCTCCCGGAATACCCCAGCTTTTTCAGAACTGCATTAACTGCTCCAGTTGTTTGCAGCATAAGAGACCAGCCCGTGCCCACAATAACTTCAGACACCACATATGGCACGAAAATAAGTGTGCGAATAATGGCTCGTCCCTTAAACTTTTGATTGAGTAGCAAAGCGAATAGAATGGCCAGTGGAGCTTGAATAATAAGAGAAGCAACAACCACACACATAGTGTGTATAAAGGCTTCTTGAAAGTTAGTATCCGAAAGAATAACTGCGTAATTATGCAAACCAACAAACTGTCCGTTAACTTCTGGCTTGCCATAACCTTTCCACTTGAAAAAACCGTAATATGCTGCCATAAAAACAGGCAAAATAACAAAGCCAAGAAACATGAGAAGTGCTGGAGCAGACAGCACTGCAATTTCTATATTTTTCCTGACCGTATCGCTCTTTTTAACGCGGGACTGCGCCGCTAAAGATGCACTCACACTCATAATATGTCTCCCCTGACTGTAAGTGACGATTGTATGTGTACCTAGGTGAGGGGGAGCTCAGCAATAACTTGCCTCACCCTCACCGTGTAAAAACTGTGCATAGTCCGCTCTTATCGAACGTTCTACACCTTAGGATTGTGATGGCTCGTAACTTTTATCCCTTTTTGTGCAGCAGATTGAACGCTCTTGAGAATATCTTGAGCCGTTCCTTTATCTGCAAGAAGATTAACTACGCCTTCGTTCAAAGCATTTCCAACGTTTTGACCTAGGACTGTGTCAAGCCACAGCGATACAGAGCTTGATTCCTTATATACAGGTAGCACTTCTAGCAAGGCAGGATTTTCGACAATATCTTGAGCATATTGTGCGGCAGGTATGGTAGAGAATGCTTGAGCATATTTTTCTTGATACTCTTTTTGAGCAATAAAGTTAAGGAAGTCAACAGCTTCGTCTGGAGCAGACTCCCCCACAGCCATCGCATCGGTTCCCCCCATAATAGCTTTCGGATTACCCTTTTGACCATCTAACTGAGGGAAAGCAAAGAATCCCAAATCAGCTAAATCTTTCTTATCAGGAGTAAGATCTCGGATAACGCCAGGATCCCATCCGCCCATTAACTCCATTGCGGCCATATGATTAGCAATCAAACCAGCTGAAGAACTTGCACCTTGCTGAGCAGGGGTTGTGAGGAAGCCCTCGTTGAACGCATTCAAGTCCTTGAGCTTGTTAACGTCTTCTCCTGCTTTGAGCCAGCACGAGTTGTCGAACTTCTTCTCTGTTTGAGCGGCTTCAAATGCTTTAGCAGGGCATTCACGCAGCGCAAACCAGTAATACCAGTGTGCAGCCGGCCATGCATCTTTACCACCCAAAGCAATAGGAGTAATATTCGCAGCCTTCAGCTTGTCAATTACCTGAGTAAATTCATCCCATGTTGTAGGAGTTTTTTCAATACCAGCCTGCTTAAACAGGTCTTTCGAATACCAAATTCCACCAGGAAGAGCTGCAATAGGCATGCCGTAAACCTTGCCTTCTACGGTTTGCGAAGCTAAAGCTGCCTTCATACCGGTTTTCACGTCATCGGAAAGTTTATCTGTTAAATCTTTTACTTGACCGGCTTCAACCATATCCTGTAGTTTTTGACCACCGCGGCTGAGGAAAAACATCAGGCGCAGACTGAGGATCTTGCAAGGCTGTTTGCAGTTTCCCATCTAAATCTTCGTTCTGAATAGCTTCAACCTTTACGCTGACCTGAGGATTCTTCTTCATAAAAATCAGCAGCAGCACTCTCCCAGAACTTCTTACCGTCACCAGTAGTGGAATTATGCCATACAACAACTTGTGTTTTACCATCAGCAGTTTTACCTGCATTATTCGAGCAACCTGTTAGACCAATTAAGCTTGCTACGGCTACTGTAGCAGCTGCAATATTTTTCAACTTCATTGTCTTTTTCTCCTCGTAACTTACCACCATTGGCAAATCATCGAAAATTTCGATTACTTTCTCTTATACAGTTGGCGTTATTACAGTTTTAACGTTCTTCTGTTTTCGAAAAATATTATGTAGATTTTCGACAATTTCATGTTATCAAGGCGAAAAAATACTTAGTCAACTCAATTAACGAAAAGATACATATTACTTATAAAACCTTATATTTCAATATATTTATACATTTTCAAGCAAATATTTCTTGAACTAAAGTTTTCGAAAGTTTCGATTTTATGATATTCTCTACCTAAGGAGGGGTGAATTATGACACGTCATCAATCTCAACGCAGAAAACAGTTAAGTGATATTGCTGAGGAAACAGGTTTTTCCTTGGCAACTGTTTCTAAAGTGCTTAACGGACGCAGTGACGTTGCACCTCAAACGCGCGAGATTATTTCACGCGCATTAGAGAAGAATCATTATGTACGTCGTAATAATCCTGCTGCCCATAGTGAATATATTGAAGTTGTTTTGCAATCTTTCGATACTGTGTGGAGTCTGGAAGTATTGCGCGGCGTTCTTAAATCTGCGAAAAAACACGGACTAAGCGTTATTACCACAGAAAGCGGCAGCCGCACTCATCCTGACGACAGCTGGATGGATGGCGTTATTCGCCGCAGCCCTTATGGAGTAATACTTGTCTTCTCCAAACTCAGCGCAGTAGAACATTCGCGACTTAATGAGCACCATATTCCCTACGTTATTCTCGATCCCGCTGGCAACCCTAGTTCGCAGGATTCCTCTATTCAGGCTGATGATTGGAACGGTGCTATAGAGGCAACTCGACATCTGATTTCATTAGGACATACACAGCTTGGCATTATTACAGGACCACGTTCGATGCTGTGCGCTCGCGCACGTTTAGATGGTTTTAAAGCTGCGTTAGCAGAGGCAGGATTAGAGTATTATCCGCGGTTTACCAAAGAAGGAGATTTTACTGCTGACGGTGTTATTGATAGCGCTCTTGACTTACTACGCGATCCACAGAACCGTCCAACAGCTATTTTTGGTAGTAGCGATTTGCAATGCATGGGAATTTATGAAGCAGCACGACAACTTAACATCTCCATTCCCTATGATTTATCTGTTGTAGGTTTTGATGATATTCAAACCGCTCGCTATCTTAGCCCTCAGCTGACCACTGTGCGCCAACCTATTGAAGATATGGCGCAAGCAGCCTTGGATATTATTGTGAACCTTCATAAAGGCACACAGCAGCACACATCACAACGTGCAATCTTACCAACACGTTTGATAGTGCGCGATTCAACAGCTCGCGCGCGCAATGCAGATGACTGAAGTAAATAATGAGTGCTGACTGCTCATTGGTGCGCGTGATAGCTAATATAGCGGCAAATCGCATCAGTAAGCTGTACGCTCCAGAAATTACCTTCATGCTCGCCACCAAGCACACGAATTAAACGGCAGTCATGCTTTTGGCTGAGTAGCTTGCTGTGAAGCTGAACGCTTTCATCATAATCCACAACATCATCAGCATCGCCATGAAGTAACAGTATTGGTGGATATGTTCCATCTGCACGAGAAATACGGTAAGGACTCATATCCCACGCACGCTGTTGCACATCGTGCGATAAATTCTCCCATGCATCAGTAGGCATTGCTCCTACTACAGAGGACTCACATGCTCGCAAACCTTCATTCACCCTCGTTCTTTCACCACTGAGCACACCATAAATATCTGATGGAGGAAAACAAGCAACGCAATAATCAACAGCATCGCTCATCTGTGCGCAACTGCCATCGTTATAGTGTGGATCATCTCCAGTCATGGCAAGCAATAAAGCTGTGTTACCACCTGAAGATGTTCCCCACACGCCTACACGTTGCGCATCAATATAAAATTCCTGTGCATGAGCACGCAAAAAACGTACTGCAGCTTTAACATCCATCAAATATCCAGGAAAAGGATGGGAACCATTCTCACTGTCTCTATGATTCACTGTTGCCACCACAAAACCGCGCTCTACCAAGCGTTCTAATCGCCCCACGGCATACATGCGATTAGAGTAGTCCATCCACTTCCCTGCACAAAAAAATAACAAGAGGAGCAGTTCCTCCCTAAACGTTCCAAACGCATAGGTGCAATCACATCCATAACTGCACAAGCATCACCTTCGCGATACTGCACATTCGGCGTGATAGAAAACTCATGAGAAAAATCATTATTCGAACTCATAGTGTCAACATAAGAATCACTATATGTGTTCATAGCCCCAGCTCCTTTGCTGTACGTAAACGCCTGCTGAGGGTAAGCGGCTGCCTGGCCCCTTCAAACGTCTATATCATCTTTTATATTGCCTTCTGTTATGTCATATGCAAGCTCAGCCACAGCTCACCGTTGAGTTGTGTCTTTGTAACTCACACACTCTTCAACAGTAGCACTTTTGGGCTACCACCGGGCGGCGATCCTTTATAAGTACTTCCCGATTTTTCTCAGAAGGAGTTTTCTCAGCTGGTATCTCAGCTGATATCTCAAAAAGCGGACAGTAATCGAGCATGCAGTAATGATTAAAGCAGCGAATCAACTGAGCATAAAAGCAAACTTTTTAACTATCACTCTTATGAGGGAGCTCGAGTCATGGATTCATAAAATATATTGAATCGAAGAGAGAAAGAATAAAAGGGAAAGAAGAAAAATGAAGACGGTCGTTATTGCAGAAAAATAAAAACTTCAGCATTCACTTTTATCTGAGTATCTCAATCATAATCCCGCTCTTCATATTCTTGCCCATGCTTCTACCAGCCTTGAACTTATGGAAGATATCCATACTTACCATCCTGATTCTGTAATTATTGATGCACGCATTCCGTTCCAAGGAACAGCTCAGTCTGTGCAAGTAGCGAAGGCAATGGATAGAAATATTAATGTGATTCTATTAATGCCCGCTACCTCCATGAAAAGTCTTGAGACCAAAAGCGCTACGGTATATGGCATTGGTGGGGTTTCGGATATTCCTTTAGCTCAGGAAATTGTACATGCCATTGCTGGCGATGATGTTGCTGGCGATGATGTTACTAATAATCGGGAAGTTTCAGAGAAAATGCACGACGACGTTGCAGAGGACAACGATGCTCATCAGCACAAAGACATACATATAAAAGATAATCAAACTAAATTTATGCAGATAGCCAGCGATAATCGCTACTGACAGTAAAACATCTTCGACATATGCCTCAGTAATCGCATAACCGAGAAAATCATTACGCACGAAATGTTGACAGATAATCACAATAGAGATTTCGAGAACTATATATCGAACTACTATATATCGAGTGACCCCATATTTGAGGCTGCGCTAAAGTCTACAGACAATTGCCCACAACTATCTAAGCGCGAACTTGAGGTAGCTCAACAAATAGCGATGGGAAAGCATAATAAAGAGGTTGCGCAAGCGCTGACGATTACCGTTGAGACAGTAAAAACACACGTACACCATATTTTAGAGAAAAATTAACGGGGAAAACAGGCAACATATTGTGTCGTATATGTATGAGAATCATTTGATTGAGTATTAGGAGTTTCTGCGGTGTCTGCAGTATCCGTATACGTGGATCGAAACTTGTAAAAGCGCTCATGCTAAAGTTCAGGTATGAATGCTCAGCGTCTCAATTCTAAACGGCTCAGCCATACAGAACATGCTGTTTTGCGCACGATTATTACACACGAAGGTATTTCGCGCGCGCATCTCGCCGAAAAATTGAATATAAGTATGCCGACGATAGCTTCGGCTCTGAAGCGTTTACACGAACTGCGCTACGTAACGCAATCTCACGGCGTGTTTAATTCTACGGGAGGACGCCGCCCTGACGCTTATGCTTTCGCGTATTCGCGATGCATTTGTGTGGGTGTGCTTGTGCGTAAGGGAACTGCTCATTTTGTATCTACCAATTTGCGCGGAGATGTTGGATCGCGTCAGTCGGTGAGCTTAGATAGTTTTGGCGCCAGTGATTTTTACGACGGTTTAGCTTTGGCTATTGAATCGTTTATTGAAAGCAGTCAGATTGATACGCGGCATTTGCGCGGGATTGGTGTGACCGTTGCCTCGCATGCTGCGTTAGACGAAGCGAGCGAAGCACGACTGCGCCGAACCATCGAATCGCGTCTGAGTTATCCTGTGCGCATTATGAGAGAGCCTTTTGCTTTGGCTGCTGCGGAAACGCTTTTCAACCCTTGTATTACGGATGCTGCGTGCTTGTATTTGAATGCCACGATGAGCAGCGCGTTCATCCGCGGTGGGCGGTACATGCGTTCCGCTGTTTTTGCTGAACATACGCGGCTGTACCCCGCTGTGTCTGCTGTTTCTTCTGTTTCTGTTGCTTCTTCTGTTTCTGTTACTTCTTCTGTTTCTGTTGCTTCTTCTGCTGAGCCTCGCCAGCGTTGTGAATGCGGGCAGTACGGTTGCGCTCAACTGTATTGCAGCTCGCAAGCGTTATTATCTGCTTCGGGTATTCGCGATGCGCATGTTCGAGAGTTTATTGATCATGTGCGCGATGGAGATTATACGCATGCCAAAGTGCTAAGTAACTACATGGATTCTTTGGCATTATTGATTCATAACATTCAAATGATTGTGAATGTGCCCGTTATTCTGGGCGGTGAAGTTGCTCGCTATTTGGATAGTTCTGATTTATCGGATATTCGTGCCCGAGTGCGTGCTTTAGCACCGAAAATGCTTGCAAGTTCAGCGGGCGCTGCGGACGCAGTGGGCATGGGAGTTACTGGAGCAGCCAGTGTATCGAGCGTGTCAGGCACTCGCATGGTTATAAAAAGTCAATGCACGCCTGAACAAGCCATTATTGAGCAGCATATGTGCTCGCTCAGGATTACTTGGATTCATTACTTGCAGTCTAAATCTTTCGTATACGCTCCCGTTTTTGTTCGAATGCCAGATGCCGCGTGTTTCTTCTAAGACCTACATTACCGTTTAGCAAGTTTTTGCTCGACACAGCTCCAGCCATTCGGTTCATGTCGCTCATATGTATGGAGTGTACTGAGTTTGAGATGCTTAATCTATGGTTTTGCTGTCTCGGTTTGTAGAGTTCATGCATGATTATTGTAAGCACTGAACTTGCGAGATTTTTTCGTAAATGATTTTGTCCTTGGTTGGGCGCATCAGGAATTTTGTGTAAGTGGTAGGTTGCCCTATGGTGAGTTATTTTTCAGGGTCTTGAGGCTGGTCGCAATGAGGTTGTGCTTGACCTCAGGATATCTTGGTTCATCACACAGTCAACCAAAAAAGGTTAGCCGATATACTGTGCACACCATAACCTTTCGTCTTTCTCTTGCAACACACTGCTCCCAGTCAGGCTGCGTTGAACACGTCATGTTTGGGAGCATACGAATTCGCATACCCCACAGAAGAACCTCGCTCATCAAGTACCATCTCACAGGTATGACTTACCGAATATCAGTGTCACTTACGCTCAGTTACATAATCAACACCTATGCCTGCGAGCCAGATCCAATAAAACCACATACACAAAATTCCTGACACGCCCTCTTGGTTAGTTATTCAATTTACTCAAACACCACATATAACACGACAACTCGCATGTAATCCAAGCAAGAATTTATGAAGTGATTTATTTCGCTTCGTGTGCTGTATCTTTCACCGCTAAGCACAGCTACGAACGATACAACAGAAAACGAGGCTATACATCATTTTATGTGTCCGTAGAGTTTGTGTTAGTTTACTTGTTTTTTGAATAACACATGTGAGTACAAGGATTCATTCACAATATTCAATAGAATCTCAAGCGTCAATTCTGCGACCACATCAGTTATACATCGTTACAGTGTTTCCTGCTCGATATTGCAGCATTCTTCTTTATGACGCGTGTCATAAAGAAGAATAACTGTCCACTAAACAGGGTTCACGTCAAACTCCAAGAAACAGAAAAATTCCCCTTCACCGTAACAATATGCTTGTTCGATAAAGGGGAACATTACGCAATGCGCAAAGCAACGTTGTTTAGAAATCCTTAGATTATCCGGTTACTTTACTGCGCTACGCCTGCAGCACGTACTGCGTCAAAACCAGCCTGAAGGTCAGCCAAAATATCATCGATATGTTCGGTACCAATAGACAGACGAATGGTGGACTGAGTAATGCCCTGAGATGCGAGTTCTTCTTCGGTCTCCTGAGAATGTGGGTAGAAGCTGGGTGCACAACCAAGCTCTTCACATCTGCAACATTCGCCAGCAAGCTGAACAGCTTCAAATTGTCAATAAAGACGCGAGCTGCATCCTTACCGCCCTTAATATCGAAGGTAAAGATGGAACCTGCTCCATTAGGGAAATACTTGGTGTAGAGCTCATGATCAGCGCGGTCTTCAATACTTGGATGGCTTACAGACTCAACTTCTGGAACGTTGCGCAAATATTCCACAACCTTCAAAGCGTTCTCTACGTGGCGTTCCACACGCAAAGACAAGGTTTCTGTGCCCTGCAACAAAATCCATGCATTGAATGGAGAAATTGTTGCATCGGTATCGCGCAACAAAAATTGCACGGACACGAGTAACGAAAGCAGCTCCGCCCAAAGCTTCATAGAAGTTCAAACCGTGGTAGCTGTTATCTGGAGTAGTCAAAGTTGGGAACTTTCCAGGAACTGCAGCCCAATCAAAGTTGCCACCTTCAACAATCACACCACCCAAAGTTGTGCCGTGTCCGCCAATAAACTTCGTTGCGGAATGCACAACGATGTCTGCGCCATGCTCAAATGGACGGAACAAGTATGGAGTCGCGAAAGTATTATCAACAATAACTGGAATGTTATGACGATGAGCAATCTCAGAAATAGCTTCAAAATCAACCAAATCAGAGTTTGGGTTACCAAAAGTCTCAAAGAAGAACAGCTTCGTATTCTCCTGAATGGCATCCTCGAAATTCTTAGGGTCAGAAGGATCAACGAAAGTGGTGTTTACGCCATCACGTGGAAGTGTATGAGCAAGCAAATTGTATGTACCGCCATAAATTGTATTAGCAGCAACAATATGATCGCCATCCTCAGTAATATTACGCACAGCATAGAAAACAGCGGAAGCGCCAGAAGATACAGCCAAAGCAGCCGTGCCGCCTCTAAGGAAGCAATACGCTTTTCAAAAACGTCCTGTGTTGAGTTAGTCAAACGTCCATAAATACTACCTGGATCAGCCAAACCAAAACGAGCCTCTGCATGATCAAAGTTATGGAAAACATAAGAAGTGGTCTGATAAATCGGTACAGCACGAGCGTCGCTTGCTGGATCAGCTTCTTCCTGTCCTACGTGCAGCTGGAGGGTTTCGAAACGGTAGTTGGTATCAGTCATGATGTGTCCTTTCAAAGTGTCAGTTTCAAAGTGTCAGTGGAAAGCTGATGGACACCAATGTACGACTGTTTTGAAGAAAACACGCACTTTTTATTATCACGTTTGCTTATAGCCTTTTATCAGGCGTTGAAAAAACATGGTTTCAGCGTGTAAAACCACGTGGAAAAAGTTTACTTACTGCGCTAGTGTGTGTTGTAGCGAAGTTCGCTGAGCATGAAATATAACTATGAAATGCATGAAAGTGAGCGTCACTGCAAGCCTCGATACATTCATATGAAGGTGTGAAGTTTTATGACAAACGAAAACGTACTTTACCAGCGAAATCCGGTATATATTCCTCGCGTAGCAGCTGTTCATGATAGTGTGGGTACGGCAAATGCTCTCTGACAGCAGCCATCCCTATTTTTGTCTGCTGCAGGTTGCGATGTATGTCCTGTGCCAACCGCTCTATTCTCAGCACATACTTTGTGATAAAACCTACACTTTCCATGACACGACGTCTATTTTGTCTGAGTATCTTGACGCTTGGAAAGAAGAAAACGTTGACTTAGATGCCGTTTATTCCGGTTTCTTGGGTTCGCCTGAACAGGTTGATCTTGTAGAACGCTTATACAAGGAATATCCTCATGCTTTGCGTTTAGTTGACCCAGTTATGGGCGACGGCGGACATATGTATCCTACCTACACTCAGGAGCTGTGCGAGGCAACGAAGCGTTTAGCTGTGGGAGCAGATATTTTGATGCCTAACCTAACGGAAGCATCTATTTTGACTGACAGCGAGTATCCTGGTCAGAATATTTCTGACGATCAGGTTAATACCATTATTGATGCTTTGCTTGATTTGGGCGCTCATAATGTTGTTCTTAAGGGCATCGACCGCGAAGATGGAAACTTGCGCAATTACGTGGCTAATGAAAACACACGTTCTGCTGGAAAGATTGAGCTTGTCCACGAGAAGTTGCCATATATGATTCACGGTACGGGCGATACTTTCGCATCCTCTCTTAGCGGTGCTGTGCTCGCCGGCAAACCTTTAGATGAAGCTGCTCGTATTGCAGGCGAGTTTGTGCGCAAGGCAATGGCTTCTACACGCAACCAGCCTCACTTTGAGGAACGAGGCGTGAGCTTTGAGCTTGTGCTCGGAGAGTTGACTGGCTTAGTTGAGTAAGAGTGAAGTAAGGGAGTTTTGGTTAACAGGATTTCGTGCACGGGCTGGTTTTACGGGCTGGGCTGGTTTTACGGGCTGGTACGTCTTGGTTCGGCTTAGGTCAGCAGCGCTGTAAAGCAAACGAACGATAAAACAGGCGGATGTAAAGCTCTCTGTAAAAGGGCGTGCTGTAAAGCGGGTACTATGCTAAGCGGACTGCCGTAAAGCAGGTACGTTGGAAAGGCTCGTAAATGCCCAAGCAGGGGCACGATAAACGGACAGCTGTTAAGCAAATACATTGCAAAAGGCTCTCTGTAACGAGATATCTGTAAAGCTCTCCAAAACGCTCATTAAAACGCTCATCGGGTTTAATGCTCGGTGAGCGTTTCTGCATATTTCTGTGCTTGTTTGGCTTTTTATAGGCTTAGATGTAGCAGGCTTTTCGTGCGGTTTTATATGAGGTTCTTTTGAGGAAGCTTTTATTAGTGGTTTTATCGATGGTTTTATCGGGGTTTTATAGCTAGTTTTATAGGTAATTTTATAGGTAATTTTATAGGAGGCTCCCTTTTTTCTAAGCGCTGCGGATATTATAGCGTCTAGTTATTCACATCTTACCCAGTTATGCACAGTGTGTTATTCACATTGGTTCACATGTTCATTTTTCTTCGTGATTTACTACCAATCTGTGCTGAACTGGATATATGACTACACAAACACAATTAGCAACGTCTGCAATGACGCGCACGCATGCTCAGGATTTAGGCCGTTTTGGTGAAGATTATTCATGCCAATATTTGCAAAATATGGGGTGGAGCATTCTTGATAGAAACTGGAGGTGCCGTTTTTGAGAAATAGATATTATTGCTTTGGCTCCTGCAGATAAAAACAGTTCAACTCCTATTTTAGTTTTTCTCGAAGTTAAGACGAGACGCGATGACGCGTTTGGAGATCCATTAGAAGCTATTACTCCAACGAAATGTTGGCATATGCGTAAAGCGGCTGTTGCATGGCTTGCTCAACATCATACGAAAACACCTCAAATTATACGTTTTGATGCTATTGGCATGATTGTATGCAATTTCCGCGTGCGAAGTCTCACGCATGTAAGGAGGATTTTGTAATGAATATCGGACGTGTTTACACTGTAGCTTTAACCGGCATGCACACAGATACCGTTACTGTGCAGGGTTTTATTTCTCAAGGATTACCACAGTTCACAATTGTTGGTTTGCCCGATGCTGTGCTCACTCAGGCACGCGAGCGCGTGAAATCTGCATGTAAGACAACGAATTTTCGGTGGCCGCAAACGAGAATTACACTGAATTTGTCTCCGTCATCTTTGAGGAAACATGGTTCGAGTTTTGATTTGAGTATTGCCATATGCATTTTTAGCGCTATGCACTGCATTAGCTCATCCATTCTGGAGGACACAGTTATCGTGGGTGAATTGGGTCTGGATGGTTCTGTTCTGCCCATTGTGGCGGCTTTACCGATTGTGCTCCATGCTCGCGCGATGGGAATGTCTCGCGTGATTCTTCCTCAGGCTAACGAGCATGAAGCTCAGACTGTTACAGGTATTGATGTTATCGGCGTGTCGAGTATTCACGAAACGTTGAAGATTTTAGGGGCTCCTGTTACGTTGATTGGCTCACCACCGCCGGCGGCAGCTCCGACTCTTTTTCAGCAGATCGATAATGATTCTGATGATTTCGTTCACACTAGCTGCGAGGACAAGACCAACGATTTTAGTGATGTGATTGGGCATGAAGATGCTAAATATGCTCTGCAGATTGCTGCTGCAGGTGGGCATCATGTGTTGATGCAAGGTCCTCCTGGTGTGGGTAAAACAATGCTTGCGTCACGGCTTCCTTCTATTCTTCCTGATCTTGACGATGAGGATACGTTGGAATTGGCATGTATTCGTTCCGCTCAAGGTAAGCCTGTACATTTCCCTTTAAGCCACACTCCCCCGTTTGTGAGTGTACACCACAATGCTACGCTCAAGTCGTTAGTAGGTGGATTGGCTGGGAATACGATTGTGCCGGGTGCTATGACTCAGGCTCATCATGGTGTGCTTTTTATTGATGAAGCACCTGAGTGTGAACGTGCGGTGATGCAGGCGTTACGTACTCCCCTAGAAAGTGGACATGTTACAGTGGCTCGCGTGCGTGGTCACGTCAACTATCCTGCACGTTTTCAACTTATTCTGGCACAGAATCCTTGCCCATGTGGTCGCTTATGGTCACCTCATGGTGAGTGCATATGTTCATCTGCTGAACTACGCAGGTATCGTCATCGGATTTCTAGTGCTTTACGTGACAGGCTTGATATGAAAATTAATGTACGCTCTGTGCATGCTTTGTCTTCAAGTTCTGCTCCCACAGATATGTATAGTCCTTTATCTGGCGATCATCAACATTGGGATTCTGAACATATGAGAGAAAATGTGCGTCTGGCGCGTGAACGCAGTGCTGCACGATATCGGGGTTTAGGTTGGTCTGTAAATGCTCAAGCTCCTGGAACGTGGCTAATGGAGCATACCCCATCGTCTGCTATTGCGTCTTTGAATGCAGAGCTTGAAGCCGAAACTCTGTCTATACGCGGAGCCCACAAAATACTGCGTGTAGCGTGGACTCTTACCGATGTTCAGGGCAAAGCTCAACCAGATGATGCAGATATTGCAAATGCTCATACCTTATATTGTTCAGGAGGATGATATGTACAAGCCAACTGATGAAGCTGTTGCTCTTGCGGTGCTCAGTTTCGCGTGTAATGGTGTGGATTCTCTGTCTGCATATTTAGCGAAACATTATCGTGGAGGTAATAGCATTGCTCTTATACAACGACTCCAAGAGATGAGTATTAGTTACAGTACTGGGTTTACGTTGCCTGATTATTCAGATTTGTTGCAGTGTTTGGCTCAAGAACCGCATACAAGTGATTTAGCACCCAACTACGGCAACGCTTATTATCGTGGTTACATGCTTTAGCTCCGTATGCTCGTATGAGTTTATCTTCTTTAGCCAATGCTATGACGTGTAACTATAAATATTGGATTATTGATGCTTCGAGTCCATATTGGCCAAGACAGCTCAATCATATTTCCACTCGTACCGATTCTGAAGCTCTCTATGCTTGTGGGGTTTGGGAAGTATTGATGCTTTATGTTCCTGCGATGCACCGATAAGTATTGTAGGTTCACGTTCTGTGGATGCTTATGGTCGTTATGTAGCCTTCCATGCGGGAAAATACGCAGCGATGCATGGGCATATGGTTGTGTCTGGTGGTGCTCTTGGAGCTGATGCTGCAGCTCATTGGGGAGCTTTAGCAGCAAGCGATATTTTAGATGAGCCAGGCAGAACTGTTGCGATTATGGCTGGAGGTCTGCATCATATGGGACCTACACGTAATACTACTCTGTTTGAACGCATACTACAGAGCGAGGGAGCTATTATTAGCGAACTAGCTCCTGATGTTGTTCCTGAACCATACCGTTTTTTAGAAAGGAATCGTTTGATTGCAGCTTTAGGATCCACTCTTATTGTTGCTCAAGCGCAACACCGCTCTGGAGCTTTGAATACGGCTACGTGGGCAGCAACTATGAATCGTGATGTTCTTGCTGCTCCGGGCAATATTCATGAACCATATAATTTGGTTGCACCGCCTCATTGCTGATCATAAGGCATCTGTATTAGTCTCTGCTACCGATATGAGCGATGTATGCCACCCAGCACATGATCCCTATAAAACGTCTAGTCATGCCACTGATACTTCTCTAAGTCCACCATAAATTCGCCATCCTTGAGTGTGCATACTACGCCTTCATCTTCCAGCAGCAGACGCTGCTCATCTGAACCGCCGAAAGCAAAACCTGAAGCTAATGCTCCAGATTTGAAAACAACACGATGACATGGAATAACTCCTGGCTGAGGATTGCTATGCAAAGCGTATCCAACATAGCGAGCACTGCGAGGAGAGCCTACAAGACGCGCGATTTGACCATAGGTTGCTACTTTGCCTCGTGGGATTTGGCACACAACAGCGTAGACGCGCTGCGAAAAACTTGGTTCTGACTGTGTGGGCGTTTCTAAACTGTGCGAACTCATAGCTTAAAGATACAATGTGCATATGAACAGCTCAACATATTCTCATATTGCGCAAGCATGGCAATTCATTGAAGAAACTAGCATGTCTGCCGATACAGCAGACATCCAGTCTGTGCGTGCTCAAATAGCACATAAAAGCACCGTAGTATCGAGTTCTCTTGCGGCTTTTATTGGATGCAAGCTCAGCTTATACAGGCACGCAATGTGTTGATTATTGGATTAGATAGCGGTATTGAAATTCCAGTATTAACGCATGGTTTAGGTGAAGCCAGTCAGCTCACTGTTGTTACACCATCTGCTGACGATGCTCAACGCACGCGTTCTATTTTTGATTCTCTACGTTCACCTCATACACGCATGCGTTGTGTGAGCACAGACGTTAAAACTTTCTTACATCGACTCAACGCCCACGATTACGATATGATTATTGTGTCGTCAGAGGCTGAGAATTATGCAGTAGCGCGTGATGAAGTTGCACGCTTATTGCGTGATGGCGGCATGCTTATTCTTACCGATGTTATGGCTTTGACTGATGAAAAGTCTGAGGGCGGAGTTCCAAACCCAGCTGACCGTCACGATAAAGCTGTTGTTTTGCGAAGCGTTATTGACGAGCTGATGCACGATGAGATGTACACTACAGCTCTCCTATCAATCGCTACTGGCGTTCTCATGGCTATAGTTCATCAATAAAACATGTACAGGCTGTACGCTCAGGCGTACAGCCTTATTTTTTCTCATCTTCTCGTGTTGCTACACGCACAGCATAATCAATGTCATCTGTAATAACCAGCTGATCTATATCTTCAGTTCTAATCTTGCCGGACGAAGCAACCGTATGTCGTAACCAATCAATCAAACCTGACCAATATTGAGAACCAAACAGCACAATAGCACGACCTGCTGTTTTATGCGTCTGCACTAAAGTCAAGGCTTCAAAAAGTTCATCAAGCGTACCCATTCCCCCAGGTAACACGATCAAACCGTCTGAATAACGCATAAACATGGTTTTTCGCGTGAAAAAGTAATGGCATTGCATACCAACATTAACGTAAGGATTAATCCCCTGTTCATGAGGCAATTCGATGCCAATACCTATAGAGGTTCCTCCAGCCTCATATGCGCCTCTATTAGCAGCTTCCATAGCTCCCGGGCCGCCGCCGGTAATAACCGCATATCCTTTGCTTGCTAGAAGCGAACCAAGAGCACGCCCGTCTTCGTATTCAGAAGAATCAGGCTTAATGCGAGCTGATCCAAAAACGCATACCGCAGGACCTAAATCAGACAGCAGTTCAAAACCTCGGCGAAACTCTTCGCGAATAAATTCAAACGTTGAATATCCCGTGCAGACATCACTTGGTTCGCAGTCATTTTTTCAACATCAGTATCGAATTCTGAAGTAAAACGCATTTATCTACCTTCCCCATCGGTTGCACGACGGGCAAACGCATCAGATTGCCGCTTCAATAATACTGCTGCTATAGCCGCGGACAGGATCGAACCAATCAGAACGCCAAAGCGCGCTTCGTTACTTAACTCAGGCTGCACATAAGCTAAGGAAGCCATAAGGAAAGCGACAGTAAAACCAATGCCGCAGGCTGCAGCAACTGGAAGAAGATCGCGCACTTTCAAACCTGCCGGTAATCTAAAAACGCAGAAGATGCGTAGAAACCATGAAAAGAGCAAAAATTCCTAGCGGTTTACCAATAACCAAAGCTGCAATAACGCCTACAACCAAAGGCGAGGTGAAAAGTTTAAGACTTAACTCATCGAAATGCACACCAGTGGCAAAGAAAGCAAAAATCGGTAACGCCAAAAGAGCGGACAGCGGTTCGATTTTATGTAAATAACGACTTGCACGCGCATCATGCTCTGCAAAAAACAGGGCGTGCAGGCGTAGAAGTCCGCTAGCACACCAGATAATGTCGGGTGAATTCCTAATTCATGCATGCTGTACCACATAAAGAAACCAGCCAAAGCAACAAGAATCCACGGTACGTTGCGTCGGCGAATAGACCAAGCTCACAAAGCAGCTCCGCCAATAATTCCAAACGCCCACCAGCCCTCGATGCAATTCTGAGAAGAAAAATGGCAATAATAATAATGCCTAACAGATCATCAACTGTTGCAAGCGTCATAAGAAAAAGCACGCAATGCGCCAGGAATGGCTTTAGCGAACAGAGACAGAACCGCCAGAGAAAAAGCAATATCTGTAGCAGTTGGCATAGCCCATCCTTTAGCCACCTGTGCCAAGGAAAAACTTGACCGTTCGCAACACTTTCTACTCCACCATGAATACCGGCTGCAAGAGCAACCGTACTCACAAAAATAAGAGCAGGCGCTATCATGCCTCCTACAGCAGAAATCATGGGAACAGCAGCCGCCTTCATATCTGAAAGCGAGCCCGTAGTCAGCTCTTTTAAATCTAATCCAACAACAAGAAAGAAGATAGTCAGCAAACCATCTTGAGCCCATTGATCAACAGTTAAATGCAGATGCAAAAACGGGATGGAAATAACAGTTTCACGCACAGATTCGAAGACTGGGTAGGTAAACGTGAGATTAGCACAGATAAAACCAATCAGTGCTGCAGCCAACATAATCATGCCAGAAACACGATCAGAAGCTGCAATACGTTTAATATTTACGAGAAAAACTGATTGTTTTTGACGTCGCGAGGCGCTACTTGGTCGAGGTTGGCGATGCTTACGCGGCTGTGCTGTCATGAAAATCCTATCTACCATCAGTGAACTGTCCTATTTTACCGTAGAAACACTGGATTTTCGAGCAGATTTCACTGTATGCGCCAATAATGACAGCACAAAGAGAGCGTCACGACAACGTAGCGACAACACAACGACAACATCACCCCAGACAGATGCGACACGCCGACTTGCACACCTTAGCAAGGAGTGGTTATTATATACGAGTTGCTTTGAAGCACTGAGCTTCTAGCACTCGCGCCGATAGCCCAACGGATTAGAGCATCTGACTACGGATCAGAAGGTTGCAGGTTCGAATCCTGTTCGGCGCACAGATAAAACCTCCACTTTGGTGGAGGTTTTTTGTTTACGCGCACGCTGAACGTACCGAGCGTGGCCTATAGGACATTTCGTGCTGGTTTTTGCTTGTTTTTGTTGCGATGACGCGGTTTTCAGGGTTTGAACTGGTTGTGACTCGAGTTTTAGGTTGGACATTTCGTGTTGGTTTTATTGGGATTTTGGTGTGCTGACGCGTAAATCGTTGCTGAACTGGTACTGAAATGAGAGGATAGGTAATCCTGGATGCAAAATTTGTCAAACACACAAAAATGGGACACTACCAGTAACGGACGCCAGCGTTATCGCCGTGCCCATTGTGGTGCTAGTCAGATCTGGTCTAACGATATTCGTGCTCGTTACTTTAACGAATTCTTACGTTTTATCACGAGCCGGTTTTTGAAAAAGCCTCTCATCGCACACAAACCCAAAACGAGATCGAACACTGAGGCACAGACATCAACTGGAGCGACCTACACCACGCACAACCATGACACACACACTCACAAACAACACAAAATATCCTATAAGCCCCGAACATGCGGATATACAGGGCGGCTGCTCTACACGAGAGCAACCGCTAGAAAAGGCTTACTGCATACAAATAGTGTTCAAACTCATTGAAGAGTCAATGGAAAAATCTGCACTCGATGGCTTTACTCCTGCACTCACCAAATTGAGCCCAACATCGCCACCATCGCCCCATTATCCGTGCATAGCCTAATTTCTGGAATGCGCACATTCACACCATATCTCTTCCCCGCATCAACAAGAGCAGCGCGCAGTTGAGAATTGGCGCTAAAACCGCCACCAACAATCACGGTAGAAGAATCTAATCCGCGAGCCGCCTTCATAGTCTTATTCGCTAAAACAGAAGCCACAGAATCTGCTAATGCCGCGCATACATCGTCCACATTAATGCCGTTTCCTTTTGGTCAACCTGCGATTCAATCCAGCGGGCTACAGGCTGTTTTCACGCCAGAAAAACTGAAATCATAAGGATGCGCAGCAGCCGCTTTACCCTGCGTAAGTCCCTGGGGTACTCGTAAAGCTTTCGGATTGCCTGCCTGGGCATGACGGTCTATATGCGGACCACCTGGATAAGGGAATCCTAATAATCGTGCTACTTTATCGAAGCACTCTCCTGCTGCATCATCTAAAGTAGTTCCGATAACGCTCACATCAGTGGCAATATTATTCACATGCAAAAATCGATGTGTGACCGCCCGACACAATCAAAGCCAAAAGCATTCTCGGGGATATCTCCAAACCGCAACTGAGTCACTGCCACACGACCAATCACATGGTTAATTCCATACAAAGGCTTACCGGCAGCCCATGCCAAAGATTTTGCTCCCGAAACGCCCACTGCTGCCACCCTGCCAACCCCACCGAGCAGATACCCGCGATAGCGTCTACATCGCTCAACTCAATATTCGCATCTGCTAAAAGCTGAGAAACAACAGGAACAAAAAGACTCTGTATGCGCACGCGACGCGATTTCTGGAATAACGCCACCATAGCGTGCATGCTCATCCATAGATGAAGCCACCACATTCGATACCAGAGTTTTACCACGAACAACCGCCGCAGCAGTCTCATCGCAGGTAGATTCAATACCCTAAAATAAGCGGTTCACTCATGTTGTGCTCTCTACTTCCTCAACTCGTTCTCAACGTTCTTGTATTTTCACGTTCTCAACGTTCTCATTATGCGCGGCGCTTCGGTTTATAGCGCTTCGGTTTATAGTGCTTTGATTTCCAGCATTTTGCCCCATGAAGCTTTGATTAGTAGCGCTATGATTTCCAGTTTCATGAGCGCCCTGCAAAGTCGCTATCTCCCCACTGCGCGCATCCGCAGGCACACTAAACCAACAGGATACACACGTTCCGGCGCAATTGTATAAGACATCGTATATGCATCTTTATTTTCAGGCTGATAATAGCGCTTACGCAATCCTAACTGCTCAAAGCCAGCAGAACGATAAACTGACAAAAGCAATCTCATTATCTGTTGCTACTGAGTAACATGCGGTCGGCACCCAACCGTGCTGCTTCCTCTTTCATCATGTGCATAAGGTGTGAAGCAATATGGCGACCTTGATATTGTTCATCTACGCCAATAGTCATAATTTGCGCATCTTGACCGTCGAACCAGAAACCTGCGTAGGCAATAATCGTATGATCGTCATCAAAACGTGCCACCCAACACGAGCGTGCAGGCGCTTCTAATTCCTGACTAACAGCATCCGCGCTCCATGCTCCCTCGCCCGAAAAGTTGCGTTTCTAGCCGTGCGATGCGCGCAATATCAGTAGAGTCTAGAGCAGCTAAATCAAGCTGTTCAAAACTCACATCCGCAAACTCAGCGATGCCCACCTGCTTAACCCTTGCGTTCACCGCTATCTCCTACTTGACCTCCAACTTGAGTCTTTACATTCTGTTTTTCTGGATTTTGAGTTTGTGCATGATTTTCTACCTGACCTCCTACGCGCAAAGAAATCGAGGTTTGACCTAGTATATGCTTATTCGGCGCTGGAATAGTAACATCCGGACGACGCAAGTACAAAGGATCTGTGGACACATCTTTACCTTGGAATTCGCGCATTAATGCACAGGACGCGAAAATAGCCAGTCCTGCAGCTCCCGCGTCATGAAGAACTGACTCTTCCCGCACTTCGCCCACAGGTAAATCTGCCCAAGCGCTCTCGTAGCGCGTTGCACCGTGACCAATAATATCGACCACATAAGAACCGCCAGCCCCAGCCACACTACTAGCACCACCACTGAGACCGCTTGCACTATCAGCTCCAAAGCCGTCAGCCCCAGCAGTATCAACACTCCTAGCGCTATCCCCCTGAACAAATCCGAATTTTCCCAAAACCTCACGCACACCCTGCGCAATATCTGTGGCAGAAGCAATATTCATTGCAAGTATCTCTTCACCACCCTGACCGTACAAAGCGTAATACAGTTGTTTGCGACGAGCATCATTCACTGCCAAGGTAAAATGATAGGTCTGTGCAGCAGTCGAATTGGGATAAGCAGAATTAGGATAAGCAGAGTCCGTATAATACTGACCCATATTAGCAATTTCTAAACGATTCCATGTGCTCTGCGCTTCCAGAACATTCATTCCCACAAGCTGCGCGCCTGTTGCCAGAGCAAAAGCGCGGGCAGCCACAATACCAGCACGTAAACCAGTAAAAGGCGCAGGACCAGTGCCCACAACCACTCGCTGAATATCTGCAGGTTTCAGACCAGCTTCCTCAACCACAGATGCGATATGTGGTTGTAATAACTCAACATGCGAGCGCGAATCAGCTTCGTATAATGGCGCATGACCTACTACGCCGACGGTTGATCCGAACGATGTATCAATAACTAAAGTTGGCTTATCATACAGGCTTGCAATAATATCCACGTCGAAAGCTAAATGAAGAGCTTGAGCCATGTGATTCACACTAATATAGGTCATTATTCTTCCTCGCCCTCCGCTTTATAATCCTCCGCTTTATAATCTACAGTATGTTCCGCGCTACTTTCTGCAACGTATTCGCACCACGGTTTGCGCTATTTTCTGCAACGTCTTCAGCTTTCATCATTGATGCAATAACCTCAAGACGTGACTGCCATATTGCTCCGACCGCATTAAGCGTAATAGTGCGCGTACCCTCGCTGGTAAGTTCAGTGTCTCTTTGTACACCACTACCCGCAGCGCTTCTTTCCACGCTTCTGTCGATAAGAATTTCTAAACGCTCAGGCGCTAGAACAGAGGCCATCATTGACCCCCATTCCATAAGAATCACTGTATTATCGTCTGGCTCTTCTAAAATCTCGTCGAGGCCAAGAGACTCTAACTCGTCAAGAAGACGGTTAACCGCAGCAGAAGCAGCATGTTGCGGATCACTGAGCGAATCATCATTATCTGACCCCGGCAGACGGTAAGCGTCTACATGCACAAGGTGTGCGCTCTGACCATTGCTAAAAGTTCCGCGTAATTCTCGCGCAATAGTAAAAGTAGGCGATACAACTGGCTCAGTAATCGATAAACCTCGCCCAATACCTTGACTGAGCGTGGTTTTGCCCGCTCCTAAGGGCCCAGATAGAACAATAACTTCGCCGCCTTGTAAATGACGTGCAATATTTTCGCCAAGCCCGCGCATATCGTCTGCGGTCGCTGCATGCACAATTATCTGCTCGCTCACGAATTCATTCCCTCTACAATCGCTGTGCCATGTGTTGTTATACATTCTAAAGTTTTTTCAAGCGCATAGACAGGGTCGCCTCCTGAGCTTTTGCATTGTTCATCCGCCCATGCGCACATTTGAATAGCACGCGCTAAACCTGCTGAGTTCCAACCGCGCAAATTGCGTTTAGCTTTGTTATATAGCTATGTATTCGTCAGCCCCGCTTCAGCTTGGCTTATTTGACCTGATTCTACTGCTGCAACTTTGGCAATAGAACGTAGATGAGAAGCGAGTACGCCAATAATTGCTATCGGAGCCATACCTTGGGCAACGCTTATTTCATATCGACAATAGCTCCAGCAAGATTGCCTGCCATCGCTTTATCAGACACTTCAAAACCGCTGACTTGCGGATTATTCACCATATACTGCGAAACGCTTGTTACAGTTATCGGGTTTTCATCAAAATCCATGCATAACTGTTTACACATGGCTGCAATTTCGCCCGTTTTACCAGCAAGAACGCCAGATAATAACGTCATAGCGTCGGCAGTCATGTAACGACCGTAACGTTCGCATTCACCAGTAATAAAAGAGCGGTAATCTTTTTCTTTTTTGAGCTGCGGGATGTCAATAATTTCTGCTCCCGCTTTTTTGAGACGGTTAACTATTCCGCTGCCTTTTTGTCCAGCATTTTTACGGCAGATAACGACCGAATCACCGATAGAACGCTGTTTATGATCTCCTGTATATTTTTCGAGTATTTTAAGGAAATCATCGGTACTGTTTTCGAGATTATCGACACGTACAATAGCTCCGTCAGAGAGCAAAGAAGGACTGACTGCTTCCATAAAACCGTAAGCGTCTGTATGAGCGGCATCCATCTCGATGCGTTCCATATGAGGAAGTTCAGCGCTTATATCATGCAAAAGCCTGCGCAAGGTTAACGAATTCAGATACTCGTCTCCCCCATTGACCACATATACCGCACTTTTTGCCATACGTCTAATGTCCTTTCCAGCGTGGACAACTGTGCGTATTATTGTGCTGAGTAAGAACAGAAATGCGAATAAATTCCTGCCATCTCTCACGCATACGCTGTTTAAACGGCACTCTATATTCTCTCTCAAAGCGATAACGATTCTGCCACCAACGCCATCCCCATATGCTAGAACCAATAGCTACGCTTCCCACTATATAAATCGTAACCATAACGCTAACCGGCACAGAAACTGAAGCATACGGCAGACGAATAATAATATCGCTTACACGCACCATCACAGCTGTAGCACATCCAGATAACCAAGCGCACACGTACCCTGCTTGAGGCCACAGCCAGCTGAGAGCCAGACTGATTAATCCGAATACTGTAGCAATATCCATAGGAACGCTCACAAGAAGATTGCTCACTATCGCATACATAGGCACTTCATCGCTGAGAATATACGATAACGGTAATGTAGCCAGTTGTGCGCTCACGGTTAAAGCCATTGGTGCTGCTAACCAACTAGGTAAGAGATGAGTCACCAGTTTTTCGCCCCATCGTGACCATGTGAGAATTCCTGTCACAGCAGCGCATGAAAGCGCAAAACCGATACTTGCAGCTACTTCAGGATTGAATAATACACACAGTATAATCGTCCAACATAACGTGCAACTCGCATATGCCTTGCGTCCCAGAAAAACGTAAAGTGAGGAAAAGAACATCATAATACTAGCCCTGAGCACAGAATCTGAAGGATACATAACCAGATATAAGCCTGCGTTTGCTGCAATCAGAAGCAGAGCACGTATGCGTCGGTTAATGCGCAATCGCGTGCACAGCCATGTAACCGTGCTGGCAGCAAGAGCGAAATGACCTCCGGACACAGCTAAAACATGCATAATACCGGCAGTACGAAAAGAATCTTTCAGTTTATCTGCTTGCTTTTTCTGAGAATGGTTATTGGACTCATAATCATTAGAGGCCACAGATGAAAGAAAAAGCATCATGACCCATCACTCCTAACGTTACGCCGGGAACAAGAAGTGAAGCTGTGCCACCTAGACGAGAGGTTTGAGAAAGAAAACGCTGCTGCACGTGAGAAACGGCTGCATGTAAGGCTGACGCTGGTCTGAGCAAACGCACGCATGATGAACAATTTTCCTGAACACGAAGATTCCACGGGGTGCGACCAATATTGGACGCCCCCACCGTTCCATGAACAAAGTATTGTGCTGATGTTTGCACCGAGCAATCTCGGCTATTGCGCGCCAGAAGACTAACGCGCACAGAACTCCTCTGCCACACACCGCGTAGACGCACGGCCTGCAAGCGGGCTTGAACTGAACAGGAAAAACCGCGTAAGGAACTATGAATTGGAGGCGATGTAATATGCACATGAGCACTGACTGTTTGAGCAGCACGCACAGATGTTGAGTTCACAGCATCATTCGCTACCATGCGCACATACACCGTCGAATTAATAAGCGCACACATACTCGCGGCAATACACACGCATAGATACGGCATCAGCCATACCCTTAGCCGCGCTCGCCCCACTACTCTTAACAGCAAAACTGCGCACACAAGAGCAAGACCAGCAATTGCTGCAACAACAAGAATAAGAAACCTCTCCAAGTCAGCAGAATACGGACTCTTCACCATAATGGCGGTTACTGCCCACATGCACACAGCGGGAAGGAGAAGACGAAAATCATGTTTATTGGACGCGCACATGGCTTCTCATTTTCTCGAGAGTTTTTGCGCCAATTCCCGATACCTCCATAAGATCATCAACACTGGCGAAAGAACCATGCGAGGAACGATAATCGAGGATTTTTGCGCGGTTACTAGTCCTACGCCCGGTATATTTTGAAGTTGATCGACACCAGCCGTATTGATATTTATGCGCGGATCAGGCGCGGCTAGTGTTTGCTGCTCAGCTGGTTGTTCGGATGACTGTTGCTGTGATTGCTGTTCGGCTGATTGCTCGGCTGGTTGCTGAACGCTCTGCTCTTGTTCCTTACTCTCTGACTTAGCTGTTTGCTTATAATCTTGACTATAATTGTGAGTTTCGATTGAGCGGTTTGTAAGCGCATCATTGCAGAACTTTGAATACACAGCAAAGTCAAGCTAATACTCAGGGCAAAAATAAGAATAAGAATGGTCAGAATGGACCAAGTGGGAGATCCAAGAAATGTGGGTAAAGCGCTGGGAAGATGGCGCATTATATCTGCATGATTGTTGGACTCCTTCTGATTAGCATCACCCTTATGTGCTGGACGATGACGCTCTGTGCGAGATAACCATAACGGGCTAAAGGAACGGTCTCGAGCACTAACCGTCCGCATATCATTAAGTTGCGTAGTAAAAATCTGGGGATCTCGTTGAGTCTTCACCCTTCTAGCTTGCGTCAGGCTAGAGCGGTTTTAAAAATCTCTGCGTAATTGTGAACCAATGTGAATAACACACCCTGACACGCCGACGAGAGCGTAAAATCTTTGTCGGTTCATCGGAATTTAGCGGGAGTGTGTAGGTTTATGGGTTGTAGGTGCGTGGAGGTTGTGAGCATGGAGCGCTAACAATGCTCACGTCCACCGTTAAGAGTGATTTCAGCTTCCGCTCGTGCGTGAATCGTGGACTGCTAGGGCAAGTCATGTTTCACGAATCACTCAAGACCTGAGCCAAGCCAAAGCCCCACTAAAATCGCGTAAGCCTGTATGTCTTTTGCCCGGTCTGACTTGAAGGCTCTAGTGGGGTGTGAACGAGGACGTGTTGGACGCGTCTTACCTCATTCCATGAGAACGGCGAATAATGCCACTAAAACACGTTGTAAGCGAGGGCACGTTCGACGCGCCTTAAACTACACCACGTATTACGCCACTTTTGAGAGTTCCTACCAGTGTAAGACAAGACACGTTCAACACATCATAAACTACAACACACGGATCAAGATAACCCGCATGTTTAAGGTCATTACGCATGGCACACCGCATCAGCACACCACACACACCGTGTCACCACACGCGAAGTCACCTAAAACCACACAAAAAAACTCGCTGCGTCAAACCGATTACAGTTCAACACAGCGAGTACTTGTACGCGCGTTAAAAGCTCTTATTCACCAGGAACAATAGACACATACGTGGTGCCTTCACAATCACCTTGCGAGGAGCAACCCCTCCTAAGCGTTCCACGATTGCTGGCAAAGCTAATGCTTGAGCTTCCAAATCTTCAGCAGAAATATCTGGGCTCACTTCAAGCTTGCCGCGAACCTTACCCTTAATCTGCACAACAGCAGTCACTGTATCTTGTCCAACAAAGCGCTCATCTGCCACTGGCCAGTCCGCGCGAGACAAAGACTTCTCATGACCGAGCTTGCTCCACAGCTCTTCACAAATATGAGGAGCAATAGGCGAAAGCATCAAAATCAAAGGCTCAATAGCTGCACGTGGCACGCGATAGAAACTTGTCAAATGATTATTCAACACAATGAGCTTGGAAATGGTGGTGTTTGGACGCATATTTTCCATTTCCTCAGTAACGTCCACAATGGTGTTATTCAGCAATTTAGCAGTCTTCTCATCAAGCTGCTCATCGCTCACAATCACTTCACCAGTGTTTTCGTCAATAACGTTACGCCACAAACGCTGCAAGAAACGCTGAGAACCAACGACATTGCGCACATTCCATGGACGCGACTCGTCCAGAGGACCCATGCTCATTTCGTACAGACGGAAAGTGTCTGCACCATATTCGTCATACATATCGTCTGGCGTAATAATATTCTTCAGGCTCTTACCCATCTTGCCGAATTCACGGTTTACAGGCTGTCCCTTATACAGATATTCTGTATCGCCATTATCGCCCACAACTTCTTCTACTTCTGCTGCAGGAACGTACTGACCGCGCTCATCTGTATACGCATATGCCTGAATATATCCCTGATTAAACAGCTTGTGGAATGGTTCAGGAGCGCTAACCACACCCAAATCATAGAGCACCTTGTGCCAGAAACGAGAGTACAGCAAGTGAAGAACGGCATGCTCCACACCGCCCACATACAAGTCCACCCCACCGGATGCACCCGTTGTTGCATTGTGCTGAGCACCCAGCCAGTAGTTGAACTCTTCTGGAGATACCATAGCATCACCGTTGTTTGGATCGGTATAGCGCATGTAGTACCAGCAAGAACCTGCCCACTGAGGCATGGTATTAGTATCGCGGCGATATTCCTGAGGGCCATCGCCCAAATCGAGAGTAACGTTCACCCAGTCCTCGTTACGGCTCAATGGTGCTTCCGGATCGGTATCGCTATCCATTGGATCGTACGTGCGAGGAGAATAATCTGGAACATCTGGCAGATTAATTGGCAACATACTGTCTGGAACAGTATGAGCAACACCGTTCTTATCGTACACAATTGGGAATGGCTCTCCCCAGTAACGCTGACGGCTAAAGAGCCAGTCACGCAAACGATACGACACAGTGCCCTTACCCACGCCCTTGCTCTTCGAGCCAAGCGGTAGCGGCAGCAGTTGCATCGTCAACGCGCATACCGTTTAAGTTAAGTTCTACGCCACCAATATGAGTGCTCTCCACGTGCGAATTAATCACGCGACCATCATGCGAGGTATAAGCCTGCTTACCCTCATAATCAGCAACCAAGCTCTCGCCGCTACCCTCTTCTGGTTCTACTGTATAAATCACAGGCAAACCAAAAGCAGCAGCAAAATCAAAGTCTCGCTGATCTCCACCAGGCACAGCCATAATCGCACCAGTACCGTAGCTCATCAGCACATAATCAGAAACAAAAACAGGAATCTGCGCGCCGGTAATAGGGTTGGTGGCATACAGTCCAGAGAAATAACCGGTCTTAGCGCCGTTATCTGCTACACGATCCATAGCAGTCTTAGCCATAGCTTCACGACGATACTCACGCACAGCCTGGCTCAAAGATTCATAACCGCCTCGCCATGCCTCCGATACATCAGCATCCCAATCAGCTGGAACATGCTCGAGAAGTGGATGGTCTACAGCAACCACAGCAAAAGTTGTACCGAACAAAGTATCGGCACGCGTGGTATATACTTCCATATCCTGAGCACCGTCAGCAGTTGGTACTTCAAAATGCACAGCAGCACCATGAGATTCACCGATCCAATTGCGCTGCATAGCCTTAACTTTATCTGGCCAATCAATGCCATCGAGGTCTTCAATCAAGCGATGACCGTAGGCAGTAATGCGCATGGACCACTGAGAAAGCTCACGCTGAAAAACAGGGAAATTACCGCGCTCAGACTTACCTTCAGCAGTAACCTCTTCATTAGCAAGAACAGTTCCCAAACCTGGGCACCAGTTCACAGGAGACTTAGAAATATAAGCCAAACGGAACTCGTTGAGCACATCGTCTTGCTGCTTTGGCTCCAAATCGTCCCAAGCGCAACCTTCGAAACCAGGAATCTGCTTGTCGCCCGAGCGGAAAGCATCAATGAGCTCAGAAATAGGTCGAGCACTACCCACTCCACCATCAGCGCGCTGGTAATCCTCGTTATACCAAGAGTTGAAAATGCGAGTGAAAATCCACTGCGTCCAGTGCACATACTCAGGCTCAATCGTAGCGAAAGAACGACGATTATCTAAGCCCAAACCCATACGATGCAGCTGACGACGCATATTAGCAATATTTTCCTCAGTAGTAATGCGAGGATGCTGACCCGTCTGCACAGCAAACTGCTCTGCTGGCAGACCGAAAGCGTCGTAGCCCAAAGCGTGCAGAACATTTTTCGCCCTTCATGCGATGGTAGCGAGACACCACATCTGTGGCAATGTATCCCAAAGGATGACCCACGTGCAATCCGCGCCCTGATGGGTATGGGAACATATCCATAATAAAGAATGGCTTGCGGTCACCGGCAAGCTGACCTTCGCCATCAGTTAAATCACCGGAGACATTAGCAGCCCAGAAGGTGCCTTCTTTCTCCCACTTTTCCTGCCAATGCTCTTCAATTTTTTGAGCAAGAGCAGCGTTATAGCGCCATGCAGATTCAGACGTAGTGAACTCTTCCATTAATTAACTCGCTTTCAGAGTGCTTTAATGCTTATATCATGCTTATATCCGCTGTATACGTTCTATAAGTTCTAAGCCGTTTTTTTAAGCAAAAACTAATCAAATTATCGAGGCAAACGTGGACTTTAGCGCGAACGTGCAGACAGATTGTTTCACTTCGTGATAAAGATCTCTGCAGTTTCTTTTTACTGTTTTCGCGATAGTTCCTCGATAGTTTCCTATGCAGTTTTCGCGATTACTTTAGAAACAGCTGAGATACTACCCTACTGATTAACAGACAGTACGGATAGCTGCGTTTGCCCGCTTTACTTTTTGTGCGTTCTAGTTCGGCGCGGCACGCTTTACTTGAAACGATTAGACCGAGTAAACACCCAACCAGCAATACCTGCCAATGCCATAGAGAGCACTGTCATAATCCAGAAGCCGAATGGATGACCGCTCAGCGGAATATTCGTAAAGTTCATGCCGTACATCGAGAAAATCATGGTCGGAATAGACATAACCAAAGAAATAATCGTGTAAATCTTCATCACGTTATTCACGTTATTCGACACGATTGTGCCGAAAGCATCGGTCATGCCCTGCAAAACGGACTGATAAATGCTAGCCATCTCGATAGCCTGCTTGTTTTCCGTAATGACGTCCTCAAGCAGATCGGCATCGTCCTCGTAATAGCGGAAACGCTGCAAACTGGTCAGCTTTTTCGAGCACCACTTCATTAGATTTCAACGAAGTCGTGAAGTATACCAAGGATTTCGACAGCTCCATAAGCATAAGAATTTCGCGGTTCGCCGTCGAATGCTGCAAGCGCATTTCGAGCTTATCGCTTTCGCGGTCGATAATACGCAGATAACGCAAGTACATGGACGCGTTACGGTATAGAATCTGCAGAATAAAGCGCGAACGCATAAAAGTATTAAAACCGCGGATAGCGCCATCCATAAAAGGCTGCAACAAAAGCGAATCTTCCATACAGACGGTAACAATCAGTTCGTCGGTAACAATAATTGCTAAAGGAATGGTTTCATACCAATCCTTACCGCCTCGCTCCTCCACCGTTGGAATATCTACGATGACCATGGTGTAGCCGTCTTCTACGTCTACACGCGAACGCTCCTCGTCATCCAAAGGTGCTCGTAAATCAGCTAAATCAATTTTGCACTTCTCGGAAATCTCAGCCAATTCAGAATCTGTTGGTTTGCTCAGATTCACCCATGAACCACGTTCGGGGTTAGCTATTTGCTCGGTTTTTCCATTAATTGTGCTAAAAACTCGCATCATAGCCATCACCCCTATTCCCCTTACTGTGCGCGCTCACTTCTTATGCACGCCAATCTACCCAACTTTTTTACTATACGCTATGCCTTGGTTTTTCGCACGTATAAGACCGCTATTACACTATAAGAGGTCGCACATATGAGGGCTCAGGCCTAGGCTCAGAGGGAGATTGCCGTGCATTTTTACACGCTTGCCTATATTACGCAACATCAGTCTGCAAATGTAACGCTTCGACTCGTTATTCTTATCGCGATCTTCGTTGCTTTGCTTTTTCACCTCGTTGCGCTACCTGCACAATAAGATGAAAACGCGTTTGCGCGACTTGAGTATTGGTTTAGTTGTGTTGTTTACCATTTTGCTCGGTATTAATGTGCAAGATTATATGCAAAGTTATCGCGATGTATCGCAGGCGCAAATGCTCAGCAAGTTCTTTACCAGTATTTCCATCGACCACAATGTGCCGGTTAAAGATATTGTCGTCAACTCTACAACCCTAAAAGATGGCATGATTGTGCGCTTTAATGAGGAAGATTACACGGTTCATTTAGGCGACGACAACAATACCTACGCGTTGGAACGCACGCACGTTATCGATCACCACGTGTATATCGATTAGTTTTAAGGAGCTTCGATGATTGATTCTTACACTTTGATTGCCTTGAAATTTGCCATCGGTATTGTGGTGATGATTCTGCAGATTAATATTTTGGGCAAATACGAGTTTTCTGTTAATACCCCGCTTAACCAGATCCAAAACTATGTGCTCGGCGGCATTATTGGCGGTATTATTTACAACGATTCGATTTCGATTATTACCTTTATTATTGTTCTGCTTATTTGGTCGCTCGTTGTTCTGCTCGTTAAGCTGCTGACCAATAACAAGTATTTTAAGACCCTCGTTATTGGCCGTCCGCTTCTGCTGATTAAGAACGGAGAAGTGAACGTTGAGAACTGCGTGCGCGCCGGTTTGAGCGGTGACCAGTTAATGCTTCGTTTGCGCAGCGAAGGAATTATTTCTACGCGCGACGTAAAGATAGCACTGATGGAAACGAACGGCACGTTAACCATTTTGGATTGTACCGCGAAAAACCCGAAGTTCCCACTTATTTCGAGCGGCAACATTAATTATGATGTTCTCGAACTGACCGGTAAAAGCGAAGACTGGCTGCTCGACCAGCTCCACGAGCAAGGGGTTCCTGACTTCCGCGAAGTATTCCTCGCCGAGTATATAAATGACCGCATTACCGTCGTGCCTTATCCTGTAAAAGAACGCACGATGACTTTGTAAGAGTCTTCGAAACCAAAAAGAAACGTCTCTTTCCCCTCGAGATTAAAGGGAAAGAGACGTTATCTCGTGGAGCTAACGGGATTCGAACCCGTGACCCCCTGCATGCCATGCAGATGCGCTACCAGCTGCGCCATAGCCCCAGAGCCTTTTACACTATACACAAAGGTGCGAAAAAGTGCAACCAACCTGTGTCATGCAAGCAAAAGCCTAAATCTGCGGATTATTCCAATCCCCGCGATAAGCAGCGACCGGACCATGCGCGTAATCAATCAAACGGTAGCGTTCGCTACCATCAGGCATATCGAAAAGCATCAGACGCGTCCAAAAACCGTTAGACATGCTCACGAGGTCCGCGAAATCATCGTGAAAATCGCTCCACCCCATCAGCGTGTTCACGGTCTGGTTAATCCACGCGCCATGCGAAAACACAAAAAGCTCAGTATCGGAATCAACGCGATGCGCCCACTCGTTTACTGCTTGCGCGCCACGAGCACCCACAACATCCTTAGGCTCTGCCCCATGGTTGAGCTCACCGTTTCCAAAGTTGCGCCAGCTTTCGAAAATCTTGCGGCCAACGCTCCTTCATCTCAGAAACAGGCATGCCCTCAAGCTCGCCAAAATTGCGCTCCTGCACACGCTCATCAACATGCACATCCAAACCGAGCGTATCGGCAAAAGCGTGCGCAGTTTCCTGAGCGCGACCCAACGTGGAGGCCACAACTAACTGTTTGCGCTCTGGCTGAGAATCAACGTAGAGAGAACGCAAATCTTCTGCAGTGCGCGCAACCTGCCAGCGACCAATCTCGTCAAGAGGAATATCAATCTGACCTTGCAAGCGGTGCTCAGCGTTATACTGCGTGCGGCCGTGACGAACAAGCGTCACAAAGCGTGCGTGATGTGCAAAACCCTGCGAGCTAGCCGTAATATCGTTCAGCGCGGATTCTTTTGCAGACGTCATAAAACTCGCTCTACTCCGCGTGTTCTGTATCCGCGTGCTCAGGAAGCTGCAGATCGATGCGTGGGCACTGGCTCCACAAGCGTTCCAAATCGTAGAAGTCACGCGAATCCTGATCCATAACATGCACCACGATATTACCGAAAATCAAGCAGTACCCACTGGCCTTCGTCCAAACCTTCACGTTCACGAGGGTTAGTACTCAACTGCAGATGCATCTGCTTTTCTACTTCCTCAGCAATAGACAGCACGTGGCGAGGTGAAGAGCCAGTAGCAATCAGAAAAATATCTGTTAAGCCTAAAGTTTCAGATACGTCGAAGGCGACAATATCTGCGCCCTTCATCTCGTCTGCACCGGCTGCAGCTACGCGTGCTGCGTCAATAGATTCTTTAAAAGCTGTCACGTGTTATCCTTTAGTTTATTTTGACGACTTTTCGTCGCGTTCCCACTGTGGTTTCCAATTTTCTACTGTATGTTGAGTATTTTCTGAGTAGACCATAGCATCAGCAGGAACATCATGGCGCACTACTGAGCCCGAACCTGTGGTTACGTTATCGCCCACCGTTACTGGAGCAACAAACATATTGCCCGCGCCCACATGCACATGCGCGCCAATCTCGGTGTGATGCTTGTGCACACCATCGTAGTTTGCAGTAATCGTACCGCCACCAATATTGGTGTGATGCGCCACATGAGCATCTCCCACATAGCTCAAATGTGGAACCTTCGTCCCCTCGTCGATATGTGCGTTCTTCATCTCCACGAAAGCGCCCGCCTTCGTATGTGCTGCAAGCTCATTACCTGGACGCAAATACGTCCATGGGCCAATCGTTGCTTCCTCGCCGATATGAGTCTTCTCGATGCGAGAACGCTCAACAGTGGCACCACGCTCAATAACAGCATTAATCAGCGTTGTATCTGGGCCAATTACTGCATGAGCGGCTACGCGAGTATTACCTGCAGATAAGAACCTGGCAAAATAACAGCATCAGCTTCTAACCGCACGTCATCCTCAATCCATGTAGTATCCGGATCGAGAATAGATACGCCCTGACGCATCCAATACTCACAAACTTCTTGATTATGCGCTTTCGCTAACTTCGATAATTGCACACGGTCGTTTACGCCTTCAACGCGAAGCGGGTTCGACACGGTAACAATGCCAACGGTACCGTTTTCTCGTGCGTGCGCGAGAGCATCGGTGAGATAGAACTCGCCTTGAGCGTTCTGACGAGTTGAGCTTATCATGGATTGCAGCAAAACTTGCGCATCGAAAGCGTAGACTGACGTATTCACTCGTGAACAGCCAGCTCCTTGTCGCTACCATCTTTCTGCTCAACGATACGGATAAAACCGCCAGCCGAGTCGCGAATAATACGACCGTAACCGAAAGGATTGTCCAGATTGCAGCTCAAAGATCGTCGCCACATTACCGCTTTTTCGTGCTCAGATACGAGGCTCGTCAGCGTTTCGCCGTCGAGCATGGGCATATCGCCAGCGGTAATAAGGACGGTACCTTTCACCTCGCCGCGCGCGGTCAACTCGTTCATCGCGCACCGCACGGCGCGACCGGTTCCAGGAAGCTCATCCTGCTGCACGATAACGGCGTTCTGATTATAGGGTGAGCGCTGCTTCGGCAACTTTTTGAGCTTGATGGCGCACTACAACAGCAATCGATGATGGTTGGGTAGCTTGAACTGCCAGCATAACGCGCTGTAAGAAAGTTTTTCCTGCTAAAGCATGCAATACTTTCGGCGTGGCTGACTTCATACGAGTGCCTTCACCGGCGGCTAATACGACTGCTGCTGTAATACTCATTCTGTGTGAATCCTACTCTTCTACTTCTTCTACAACGCCAGACTCTGCGATAGGAATAAGATCTGCGATGGAGTTAACCACGTGGCTTGGGCGGAATGGATAATCCTCCACCTGATCCTTCTGTGTTACACCGGTGAGGGTGAGGAAAGGTATGCAAACCAGCTTCTACACCTGCAATAACGTCGGTATCCATGCGATCACCAATCATTGCAGTGTTGGCAGAGTGGCCACCTACGCGGTTCAAAGCGGTACGGAACATAATTGGGTTTGGCTTACCAATGAAGTATGGTTCGCGACCTGTTACATTCGTAATCAACGCCGCAACCGCACCTGTGGATGGCAAAATACCCTGGTCGCTTGGACCAGCATTATCTGGATTCGTGCAAATGAAGCGTGCGCCATCCAAAGATCAAACGGATAGCAGTCGTAATTGCTTCAAACGAGTAGTTGCGCGTCTCACCCAAAAATCACGTAATCCGGGTTGCGATCAGACAAAATGTAGCCTGCCTCATGCAAAGCGGTCGTCAAGCCTGCCTCGCCAATCACATATGCCGAACCGCGAGGAATAGTCTGCGAAACAAACTGTGCGGTTGCTAAAGCGGAAGTCCAAATATTTTCTTCTGGAATTTCAATGCCCGACAACTTCAAACGTGCAGACAAGTCACGAGGAGTATACATAGGATTATTGGTGAGCACCAAGAAATTGCGATCGTTATCGCGCAATGTCTTAATAAAATCGGCTGCACCCGGCAATGCACGTTGTTCGTGAACAAGCACACCATCCATGTCTGTGAGCCATGTATTGATTTGTACAGTCACTGTACACGACCTTTCTATTGTTATTTATATAAAAAAGCCGACGTCGCAGACCACGCTGGACGCCGGCTTCCCAGCAGCTCCCCCACCTGGATTCGAACCAAGACTAAGGGTTCCAAAGACCCGTGTGCTGCCATTACACCATGGGGGAATATCCACTAGAGAACTGTACCACAGGATAGAAACTTCTGTAACACACATGTCGAAATTCTCGTGGAAGTATTTAATTTTAGCGGTTTTTAAGCGTTTTAGCGCGTTAAAACGGTTTCGAGGTTGCGCTGTGAGCATGAAGCGTGTTGCACAATCTCTAAAGCACAAACGCTACGCACAACCTCTCTAGCCGTCATACGTCTTTAGCCGAACTGGAACTGACCCTGGTGATGTGTTGGATAATTATTAAACACATTCGCCATAGAGGTATCTTCGAATACCGCTCGAATACCAGAAGCCAAAAGTGGCGCAATACTTAAAACAGTTAAGCCATCCCAACGCTTTTCCTGAGGAACAGGAACAGTATTAGTAATAACTACTTCACGTGCACCGCAGTTCTTCAAACGCTCTACAGCAGGATCAGAAAGCACACCGTGTGTTGCCACAACAGTTACAGACTTTGCTCCTGCGTTCATAATCACATGGCAAGCTTCAGCAATAGTGCCGCCAGTATCAATCAAATCGTCTACAAGCACGCAATCCTTGCCTTCAACCTCACCCACTACGCGGTTAGCCACAGCATGATTTGGACGAGTAATATCGCGAGTCTTGTGCACGAAGGACAATGGTGCGCCACCCAGGCGCTGTGCCCACTGCTCAGCTACCTTAATACGACCTGCATCTGGAGAGACCACAGCAACATTAGATAAATCGAGGCAGTCGCGCACATAATCAACCAGAACAGGCATGGCCTGAAGATGATCTACAGGACCATCGAAGAAACCCTGAGACTGTGCTGCATGCAAATCCACAGACATAATGCGATCTGCACCTGCTGTGTGCAAAAGATCGAAAACGAGACGCGAAGAAATAGGTTCACGACCCTGATGCTTCTTATCCTGACGAGAATAAGGCATCAATGGGCATACTGCAGTAATGGAATTTGCAGAAGCACGCTTAAGAGCATCAATCATAATAAGATGCTCCATAATAAACTTGTTCGTTGGTTGTGTTGCAGTTTGCAGAACGAAAACATCTGCGCCACGAACAGATTGCGTATAGCGAATATACATTTCACCATTGGCAAAGTCGTATTGCGTAGTTTCGAGAACATCAACACCAAGTTCTTCTGCTACATCTTTGGCCAATTTAGGGTGGGAACGACCCGTTACCAAAATGAGATTCTTATCAGGCTTGCCTTCGAGGACTGCGCTCACAGTAACTCCAACCAATTGATGGACAACATTGCTTTTATGGTAACCGCCAATATTGACACTTGAGAGTACTCGAGTTTTGCGTTGAAAACACGATGAAAATGGGTGAACACAAGCTCAGATGAACACGTTAAGAACACGTTAGGAACACGTGGAGAAGTATGCGTTCCTCTAGGGCGGCAAGACTGTATAAGCTCGTTATATCTGCTCTTAGAACGCTCGTAAGTTTTAGCGCTCTCCTGCGTAATCTCCTAAACGCTCTCCTGCGCTTGAGATAAATACAAACCGTGTTTCGTAATATATTGCACCACGCCATCTGGTACCAAATACCACACTGGCTCTCCACGGCTAGACCGACGGCGAATATCTGTAGAAGAAATAGCCAAAGCAGGAATTTCAATCACGTCCACAACACCATCGGGAACATTTAAACTATTCGTATCCATAGCGTATCCAGGGCGCGTTACTCCTACGAAATGTGCCAAAGACCACATGTCGTCAGCATCTTTCCACTTCATAATTTCTGCCAATGCGTCCGCACCAGTAATAAAGAAAAGCTCAGCATCAGGACGCATAGTTCGAATATCGCGCAAAGTATCAATGGTATAGGTAATACCTGGACGATCAATATCTACACGCGAAACAGTAAAGCTAGGGTTAGATGCCGTGGCAATAACCGTCATCAGGTAACGATCTTCTGGGTTAGTTACCACTTTATTTTGTTTGAAAACAGGACGCCCTGTTGGAACGAAAATAACTTCATCTAAATCGTATACCCACGCAACCTCTGAAGCAGCAACCAAGTGACCGTTATGAATAGGATCAAAAGTGCCACCCATAATGCCCACACGAGGATGTTCATGGATACGTCCGCGCTTTGACCTCTTTTTAAGAGCTAAGCGAGACGGATCATTTAATCGAGACGTAATTTGAGACATAGATCGCATGTCTGCAGTATCCACCGTATGAACTTTTTCAGTCTTTTCGGTCGTAGATGTCATAGAGAGGATAATCCTTATATATTATTCTTTTCAGTGCCGTTAGTAGCGTCTGTTTCAGCTTGATTATTGCTGTTTCCGCTGCCGTTCGCGTTATCAGCAGCCTCTTCGTCCGCGCGTAACTGCTCTTCTTCATCCCACTGACGTTGCACATAACGGCGGATTTCTGCGTACGTTGGCAACAGGAAGTCTGGTTGATACGCTTTGCGTACACGCGCAACGTATTCGCTGATATGAATAAGTGTATCCGCCATACGCGCTGTACCACCATTAAGTTCTGCTTCGCGGAAAACGACGATGCGCTTTTCCAGCTCCATAACCAGTTCCGCTACGCTCTCTATATTCTGAGCATCTTGCACATCGTTTGCATCATTATCTGGCCAGCCAATGAGCACTGCATCGGAATATTCCAAAGCACTACGCTCCTCTACCCCAGCAATACCATCTTCAATAGCTACAACGAAAACGTAACGCACAGTACTTAAACGTTCAGAAGCTACACGCAGCAGGGTGCGAGGGTTCTCCTGCTCAGCCACAATAAGAATATCCGCGCTCGCCAGCATATCGTTTGCCTGAGTTTTCTCGTTCAGAGTCATTATGCACGCACCTGTCCTGTGCCGTAACCTACCCAATGAGTAGTTGTTAATTCTTTCAATCCCATTGGGCCGCGCACATGCATTTTCTGCGTGGAAATCCCCAATTCGGCGCCGAATCCAAACATTCCTCCATCGGTAAAGCGCGTGGAGGCATTGACCATAATCACAGCAGAATTTACAGTGCGTGTAAACTGCTCAATAATAGAATAATCTTCGCTCATAATAGCTTCAGTATGTCCGGTCGAATGAGCGTTAATATGCGCCACAGCTTCCTGCACACTATCGACCACGTGAATGCCGAGTATATAGTCTAAGTACTCTGCATCCCAATCTTCATCGGTGGCATGCTGTGTTTCATAGCCGGCAGCAGTTAAAAATCTCAAAGGCACGTTGGTCTGCACGCAAACTCACATTAAACTCTTTCAAAACCTGGGCGGCGGCAGGTAAGAAATCAGCGGCTACGTCAGCATGCACAAGAAGTTTTTCAGCAGCATTGCACACGCCCACTCGCTGCGTTTTAGCATTGACCAAAATAGGCAATGCCTTAGCAAAATCAGCACTGGAATCTATATAAATATGCACATTGCCAGCGCCCGTTTCAATCACAGGAACAGTAGCGTTATTCGACACATATTGAATCAGACCAGTACTACCGCGAGGCACCAGCAAATCCACATAGCCACGCGCCTTCATAAGATCCTGAGCGCCTTCACGACCATAAGAATCTACAGAACTGACAGCATCTGCACTAATTCCCTGTTCTTCCAACACTTCTTGCACAATGGCAATAGTGGCAGCATTCGTACGCTCTGCCGCATGACCGCCACGCACAATAACAGCATTGCCTGACTTAAGACACAAGCCAATCACGTCCACTGTTACATTTGGACGAGCCTCATAAATCATACCCACAACACCCATAGGGTACGCGCGACTGCACTAAACGCATACCGTTTTCCATAGTTATGCCATGCACAACCTCGCCCACAGGATCCGGCAAAGCAATAACTGTGCGCAAACCTTCCACACTGGCATGCACACGCTGAGCATTAAAGAGCAGACGATCGAGCAAACCTTCGCTCATGCCTTCAGCTCGAGCAGCTTGCATATCTAAGGCGTTTGCCTGCTCAATACGCTCGGCTTGGGCATCTAATGCATCACACACTGCTGCCAGCACTGTGTTTTTCTGATGTGTGGTCATGGTGTCGAGGGCGCGTTGCGCTTTTCGGGCGCGGGTTGCCAGGTCTTGGACGGCGCGCTGGGTTTGGTCTGCGGCAGTTTGGGTTTGGGCGTTCCCAGCTACAAGATTTTCGTCGGTTCCGCTCGAGCTAAAGTCAGCGCGAGAACCAGCCTGCGAGTCAGCTGCAGATTCAAAAGTGTCAGTCATAGTCTCATTGTATGCAATGGCTGGCACATTGAGGGCAGTACTCACGGTAAAATTGAGACATTATTCTTATAATTCTTCTAAGAGCTCATTCAAGTGGCAATATTAAGAAGACTAAGGGAAAATGACGAGATTAAAAGTAATCGACTAGATTAAAAGTAATCGCGTGAACGACCGAGAATAAACGTAGACACATAGACACTTAGAGTGAAAGGCAAATCGTGGAACTTTTTCACAGCACTCGCAGCACAGCTATTCAGGTGACCGCTAAGCAGGCCATTCGTCAAGGTATTGCCGATGACGGTGGTTTATTCGTTAACGATTCCTTAGGATCTACTCGTGTCGATGTAGAGTCTCTTCCTGGAAAAAGCTATCAGGAGATTGCTTTAGAAGTTTTAAGCGCTTTGCTTCCTGATTTTACGCGCGAGGAACTGCTCTCCTGCATTGAAGGTGCATATGGCTCAAACTTTAAGGACGAAGATATTACTCCTTTGAAGTCTCTGGGCATGAACTACGTGCTTGAGCTTTTCCACGGTCCAACTTCCGCTTTTAAAGATGTTGCTTTACAGATTTTGCCTCGTTTTATGGCTCATACCACGGGTTCGCTGGCTGATGCACAGTCTCAGGAAGAGGCACAGGAGCAAGCTAATCGTGTGCTGATTTTTGACTGCCACGAGTGGTGACTACAGGCAAAGCTGCATTGGAAGGTTTTGCGGATGTTGATTCCACTGGCATTGTGGTCTTTTTATCCGGCGGGTCAGGTTAGCGAAGTTCAGCGTTTTGCAGATGGTTACTCAGACCGGCTCTAATGTGGGTGTGGTTGCTGTGCGCGGTAACTTTGACGATGCGCAAAGTGGCGTGAAGACTATTTTCGGCGATGCACAGCTTGCTACTGAGTTAGCAGAAACCGCTGGTACCCGCTTGTCGAGCGCGAACTCGATTAATGTTGGTCGCTTGGTTCCTCAGGTTGTGTATTACTTTACCGCTTATGCTCAGCTGCTCTTTACTCAGGAAATTAACTTTGGAGACGAGGTTGATTTTATTGTACCTACGGGCAATTTTGGCGATATTTTGGCGGGTTATTACGCTAAGCGATTGGGCTTGCCTGTTGGCAAGTTAGTCGTGGCCAGCGATAAGAACAACGTTTTGTATGACTTTTTGACGACGGGCGTATACGACCGTAACCGTGATTTCTTCACGACAATTTCTCCAAGTATGGATATTTTGATTTCTTCTAACTTGGAGCGCATGCTTTACTACTTCAGCGATGGAGATACCGAGTTAATTTCTCGCTTGATGAATGATTTGGCTACAACAGGTCGTTATGAAGTTCCTGCTGATATTATGACGAAGATTCGTGAGGTCTTTGACTGCGGTTGGGCAGATGAAGATCAAGTACGCACTGCTATTGCTGAATGCTGGCAAGATAATGAGTATGTGATCGATCCTCATACTGCTTGCGCTTACCATGTGCTTGGCACAACTGAGGGTACTCCAACTGCTCCTCGCGTTATTTTTGTCTACTGCTAGCCATATAAGTTCCCGTGCGGTACTCGAAGCATTAGGACAAGATACTCCAGACAGCGATTTTTGCTTGCATGGATGCTCTTCGCGATTTCAGCGGCATGCCTATTCCAGAGAATTTGCGTTCTTTGGAAGGTCAGTCTCCACGTTTTACCGACGAGATTGATGTTAGCGATATGCCTGAGTATGTGAAGACTATGGCAGCTCGTTTCGCAGCATAAACTTCTAACACCACCATAATTGAGGATGACAGTCTACTTTGAACTGTCATCCTCAATTATTATCTCGGAAAACTCTTCAGTGATTCACTGGGATTTTTAGCGGCTCTTCAGTTTTTAGCGGGGTTGAGCAGAAGATGTTGTTTAGTAGGTTCCATTTGATTCCTCCGGCTGTCAAGTATTAAGACATTGCCCCGATGCGAATGTGGTTATTTTTATGAGTAAAATCGATACGCGCAAACCGATATGCCACTTTTGACGCCATTTTTCCGCATCGAAACTGGCATAACAGATATATGAATCGGTTAAGCAGAATGCGTCAGAGCAATAGCTCTCGAATTGAACGCAGTGTGAAGCCTGATTGTGAGGAACAACTGCTAATCACACACCTGCAACCTAAAAACCCCGCTAAAATCCCAAGAGCCTTTTTACTGGCTGAGAGACGTGTCATGTACTCATTGCTGTTGTATCTATTACAGCTGAGCTTAAATGTAGCAGATACAGTAATCTCAAGCCAAAAATAGAGCTGGTAAAAAGCTTTACCATTTACATCAAAACATAACTGCACTCAATACAGCAAAAACATGCAGACCTTAACACAACAGATCTCGCGTATTCAAAAAATCAAAGAACCATTTTAATGAGTGCATGGCTGAGTATGAGGTATAAACTACTCAATACGCTGTGCTCTCATTTCAGGTCAGATTCATTACGAACGCTTGAATCCAATCCTACACAAGCCCTACAAAGTGCTCTGCTCCAATAGCTCTTGCGCGTGCTCTAGAGATGTATTGGATTGAGATCCTGCAAGCATACGAGCAATCTCACGAACACGGTCATCTCCTGTAACCGCCGTAACTGTTGTAGAAGCCGAATCACTCGTTTTCTCTTTTTCTACAACAAACTGTTGATCTGCCCATGCAGCAACCTGCGGTAAATGGGTAACCACAATAATCTGCGCTCCCTGAGCCAGAACAGCTAAACGCTGTCCTAACTGTGCAGCAGCAACACCGCCCACGCCAGCATCAATCTCATCAAAAATCAGTGTCGGCACAGTGCCAGCAGCTCGGCTATCGCGAGCGTCATGCTTTTTCTCAAAAGCAGCTAATTCTAACGCCAACATTAAACGGCTCAGCTCACCACCAGACGCGCTTTTGCCCACAGGAAGAGCTGGTGAACCAGGGAAAGGAATAAACTCAAAAAGCAATATTATCTGCACCATATGCGTCAATATCGTTGCGTGCGCTCACGCTAATCTGAAGAACCGAACCTTCCATAGCTAAGGAAGTCAGTTCGCTCGTCACGGTTCGCGATAATTCTTCAGCAGCTTGGGTTCGAGTTTGTGTAAGCACAGCCGCTTTTTTCACGCTAACCGTGTAGGCTTCTTTCAGTTCCTCTTCTAGCTGAGCAATTTTCTCTGGAGAAGCATCTAAATCTTCAAGCTCGAACTGCGCTTTTTCTTTCCACTCCAAGACATGCGCAATATCTGCATCCCCTATCTTTTCAGAAGCTCATCAATATCGTGAATACGCTCATTGATTGCATCGAGTTCAGCAGGATTCAAATCCTCGGTATCGCTACGAGATAAAGTAAAAACGATATCCTGAAGTTCATCCGAAGCATTTTTCCAAACGCTCACTCAACTCTGCTGCTTGATCAATATGGTCAAGACTCTGTAAGGCGTGCGTTGCACGAGCAATCAGATCGAGAACCGACTGTCCGCTGGCATCGTCTCCAGAACCTTCTAAAGCCTGCAAAGCAGTACCATAAGCAGCAATAATTTCAGCAGAATGTTCAATAACATCGCGACGAGCTTTAAGTTCTTCATCCTCCCCTACCTGCGGATGAACTTCCTCTATGCGCGCTATAGATTCGCGTAAATAATCGATACGAGCAATGGACTGCGTCTGCTCGTTATGCACACGCTCCAGTTTGCTCTTTAACTCGGTATAGGCGCGAAAAGCTTGACTATATTCCTCACGTTGCTCGATATTATCTGCATAAGCGTCGAGAAAAGTCACGCTGTTTTGAGGTGCTAGCAATTTTTGAGCTGTTCGGATTGTCCGTGGATAGTAACCAATTGTTCGCTAATATCCGATAGAACGGTTCGCGGCACGCTATGACCGTTGAGAACAGCTCGAGACCGTCCAGTGCACGGTACTGTGCGGTTAATAAAAGCTGATTATCAACGCAGTCGCTTCCTGCAGATTGCGCTTGCTCTTCGACCTCGTTATTTCCAGTAACATCAAAAATAGCTTGAACCCAAGCGCGGTCTGCATCAGGACGGACACGTGAAGCTTGAGCAGGAGCGCCAGAAATAAGCTCCACAGCATTGAGAAGCATAGATTTACCTGCGCCAGTTTCACCCGTAATGGCGTTCATTCCCGGGTGCACATCAATATGAGCGCTGGTTATTGGACCTAATGAGTGAATTTCAAGTTCTTCGAGCACTACTTCGCGTACCCCTTCTTTTCCAAAGATGTTTCACGCCATCCTTTAACGGGTAAGTCAAATTTACGTACCAAACGGTCAGTAAATAAAGTGCCGCTTAAATGCGCTAAACGCAACACACTTGAAGACTGACGAATACGCACATGCGCGCCGCGCGGAACCACGCATTGGCGGCGACCATCGCAGCAAATCCATCCCTCGCAACTAGATGATTCAAGTACTCGAATATCGAAGGTGGAGGTCGATCCAATAATCAAAGGATGCGTAAACAGAGCATGCGCGGCAATAGGTGTTAATTCTAAAGCTTGAACATCTGGCCAAATAACCCTGGTGCCAGCAGAGAAAGCATAAGCAGTTGAACCTGTTGGTGTTGAAACAATCACGCCATCGCAACCGAAGGAACTTGTAGCAACATCATCAACACTAATGCCCACTTCTACCATGCGCGCGCGATCTTCATGCTCTAAAATCATGTCGTTCAAAGCCCAATCGCATAAAATCTCTTCGCGACCTGGCAAATAGAGTTCTACGGCTGCAATCATACGCTCTTCGATGGTGTAATCACGCTGCGCAATTTTTCCATAGCGGTTGCCAGCTCGAAACTTTCAAACTCAGCTAAGAAACCCACATGACCAGTATTAATACCCACAATCGGAACATGTGTGCCTTTCACCAGTTCAGCTGCGCGCAAAATCGTACCATCACCGCCAAGAACCACTACTATTTCCACATCATCGCTGACTGGAGTGGCATGATTACCAAAGTATTGTGTATCAGGAATATCGTCACGAACAATAACTGAAAAACCTAAATGTTGTAGCTGATTAATCGCTGTATTTACCGTAGCATCATTGCGTAGAGCTGCATGAGTAACCACCACTGCTGTGTGCTGTTGACCTGCTTCCTTGCTCATAGCTACCTCCTGATTGTCACGTGCGATTCACTATTCTAGCGTGCACTCATGCCACGATTATTTTATATGCGCGTTATCCACAGTATGTATTCTTGATTGCCATGCGTGCCCGTAATCGTCGATGGCGTAATAGCACGCATAGTAAAATGATGGTTCACAGCGCACTCTTGAACAGTTTCAATAGCTTCTTGACGGTATTGAGTGTTCGTTACAATACCTCCTTTACCCAGCTTGTGCGGCGCAACTTCAAACTGTGGTTTAACAAGCACAACAGCATGAGCGCCCGAATGCGTTATGCGCTCAATAACAGGAATAACGTAGGTGAGAGAAATAAACGAGACATCAGAGACGATAAAACGCGGACTATACTCTAAATCATCCAGATACACGTCGCGAATATTAACGCCACTCATTTCAATCACTCGATTATCGTTCGCAATAAGCGGATCGAGTTGACCATGTCCTACGTCCAAAGCAATAACCTGTTGAGCGCCTTTATCGAGCAGAACTTGAGGTAAAGCCTCCTGTAGATGCTCCAATATCTAAGCATTTTTTCCCACGTGGAGCAGGAAGTCCTTGAGGAATAAAAGTATCGAGAGCATCAACAAGCTTGATTGCTCCTCGTGACACATACATGCCGCTAGAACGTACAGTATCGCTCAGCTCGATACGGTCGTTCGCGCTTACAGACAGTGATGCTTTTACTTTGTCCGCGCTACCATTGACCAGCACAGCTCCCGATGCTATCAGTTGCTGCGCTCGGTTACGTGTGGGCGCTAAAGCCCTGTCTACCAGCTCTTTATCTAAACGTTGACCCATGATATGAATTACTGTTCGTCTAGTTGTGCGTGTAAATCATCGAGAACCTGCGTATAGTACTCAATAACCTGCTCAAAATCAGCATCTTCAGCGGGTGCTAAGGGCGCGTAGCTCATTATGAGTCCTAGTTTTCGTGAAGATTCGAAGCGAAGAATGGCAGATGCAGGTCTTCTAGAGCGCACAATCCCTCATCTACAGCTGCCCATGCAGCGCTTGCTGCAGCACGCAAACCATCAAGACTCGTGTTAGATGCATCCATATGCACAGTATTACCATCAATCCAAGCGCGAGCATCACGGCAGATAAACTGACTATTCTCTCGTTTCACGTCTGGCTGAGCAAGGCTCAAACCGAGTAAATCAGCACAGATATATGTTGGACGTTCAATCGCACGAGCAGTCATAATCTGCCCAGCATCCGCTACTCCAGTGAGCACTACTGCACTATCGTAGCCACCGCGATTTGCCGCTTCAATATCCGTATCTAAACGATCACCTACTGGTAAACAGTCTTCAGTTTCTACCATCTGTTCGGTTGGACTGAACAGATGACGTGCTTGATGATACATAGCCGCTTCAGGCTTGCCAGCAGAAGCCTCAGGTTCTTGGTTAGTGGCGGCAATAACAGGAAGCTGCAAAGCACCGTTTCCTGGAGCAATACCTTCTTCGCGCGGAATAGTCATATCGCGATTCGTTACGAAATAGCGAGCACCATGCTGTATAGCATAGGCTGCCTGAGACAGATGCTGCCAGCTAATTTCTGGGAACCACGACTGAATAACAGCATCAGGATTATCTGCAGCACAATCAACTACAACGAGACCAGCCTGAGTAAGCTCAGTTTTAAGATGATCTTTACCCACAACCAGAACACGTGCACCTGACTGCAGCTTCTCCTTCAACATTGCCGCACTCACCATAGCTGACGTAATAACATCACTGCCGTGAGCATCAACACCAAAACTACTAATCTGTTCTGCTACCACATCTGGGTAGCGTGACGGATTATTCGTTGTATACGCAATATGCATACCTAATCGCGCAGCAGAGTCAATACCTTCGGCAGCATGCTCTACAGGATGAGCACCGCGATACACCACCCCATCCAAATCAAGTAGAGCCAATGAATATCGTGCTGCTAATGGTTGGTTACACCCCTTGATTGTGGTGGGATAGTTCACGTGTTACTCCTCGTTCTCGGTTTCGTCAGTAGCTTCTTTTTCAGCGGTTTCTTCTGACCCGCTTTCTTCTGGCTCGTCAGGCTGAACGCTGTCGAGATAATCAGCCATCTCGCGAGGGTCAATACCCAAGCCAGCAAGCATATCTTCATCAATAACTTCTAAATCGTTATCAACGAAAACATCATCTTCATCTATCTCTTCGTTATCGGCATACTGAGCTTCCAAACGATCAAGCAAATCGTTAAGCTTTTCTGCTTCCTGAGTGCGTCCTGCAAGCTCTAAGAAGTTCTGTTCTGCTTGCACAGCGCGCATACGGTATGCTCCTCCCACACCTTGGGCATGAGCAATAGTGTGCACAATTTCTACCGCTTTATCGAATAAATCTGAGATCTGCTAAAGCACCCGCATAAACAAGGAAAAGTTCAGCTTTAGCCTCGCCCTGCAGATACTTTGCGTCATCAGACAATGCGATGTCTACAGCCTTTTTGAGGATTGCCCAAACCGCGTTCGCAGTCTGCCGCAAATGGCAAATAATCACCATATCCGTTCATACGGAATGCTGTGCGGAACTCGCGCAAAGCCAACTTGTAGTCACCTTGACGATAGGCTACAAAGGCTAAAGTTTCGCGGCTCACATCTACACGAGATGCTTGACGTGCCACCCACTTTGCGTGCTCCATAGCTGCCTGAGGATCGTCTTCTTCCAAAGCGTATGCCGCCAAAATATGCAAACCAATATTTTCTGCATGTTCTTTCGACAGACCGCGTAAACGTTCCTTTTCATCTGTGGAGAGCATAGATGATTCCAAAACCCTTTGGCATCTTAGGCTCACCTGAGCGACGATCTGTATATGGATTTTGCGATGGGAAGCTTAAAGTGCCGTCAGAATTCTTGCGAGGCTTATCGTAGTTTGCCGAAGATGGGCGTCCCTGATGGTTTCCTCGCTGATTGCTGAAACCTTTACGACGATCTGAACGACTGTCTGCACGACCCTCTGCTGCGTTCTCTGAGCGATTGTAACGAGGGTTACGCTCATCACGACGATTATTATTGCGACGGTCATCACGCCATGAACCGCGACGTTCACCATTGCTATTCTTTTTATCGAAACGACGCTCTTCACCATCTTCACGACGACGGTCGGAATTAAAGCGTTGCTGACCACCGCGACGAGAAGAATTCTTGCCGTCATTAAAACGACGTCCACCCGATTGCGGGCGTGAACCATGAGAGTTAGAACGACGTGAACCGCCTCCAAATGAGGCGCTGTGAGCCGTGAGCCCCTTGCCACCTGAACGACGACTAGACTGATTTTCTGCCATATTTATTGAGCCTCCACTGCTCCAAGTGCCTTCTTGCCTCGACGTACGAGGGCGAAACGATTGAAAGAGGAAATCCTCGCTGCTTAATACAGCTTCAGGATCTTCTACTCGCTGATTATTGACGTAAACGCCACCACCAGCAATAGTTTTACGTGCTTCAGAAATTGATTTGAACAATCCGCTCGCTACCCCAGCTTCTACCACGCGCATACCTGGCTGAGCTGAAGCAAAAATCTTCTGACCGTCTTCACCGTCAATCTTCACGCCTTCTAAAGCAGCTTCTAGGGTATCTTCATCTAAGTCAGTCAGTTCTCCACGACCAAAGAGTGCTGCAGAAGCGTCAATAGCGCCTTGAGCTGCTTTATCTCCATGCACAAAACTGGTTACTTCCCAAGCCAACGTACGCTGTGCTTCGCGGGCGCCTGGATTGCTTTCTACTTCCTGTTCGAGACGTTCAATCTCTTCTTTAGGAAGGAAAGTAAAGAACTTTAACAGCTTAATAACCTCAATATCTGGCTGGTTGAACCAGAACTGATAGAACTTGTATGGGCTGAACATGCTGGCATCTAACCAGATAGCTCCACCTTCAGATTTACCAAACTTCTTACCCTGAGAATCTGTAATGATTGGGCTAGTGAGCACATGAACAGATTCGCCACGTACTTTACGAATCAAATCTAAGCCAGAGGTGAGGTTACCCCACTGATCAGCTCCGCCGGTCTGCAAAGTGACGCCGAGTTATCGTATAAGTATAAGAAGTCATTACCTTGAAGCACCTGGTAGCTAAACTCAGTGAAGGAAATACCTTCCTCGGAGTTCAAACGGCGTGCCACGGTATCTTTGGCGAGCATAGTTCCCAAACGGAAGTTCTTACCTACATCACGCAAAAATCAATAACATTCATCTGTGCAGTCCAGTCGTAATTCGACACAAAAACGCACAGGATTGTCTCCATCAGTAACAAGGAAACGTGAGATTTGGTTGCGTAAACGTTCAGTCCATGTGGCCACGATTTCTTTTGAATTCAAAACACGTTCGCCACTTTGACGAGGATCGCCAATAAGACCAGTAGCACCTCCTACTAAGGCAATAGGATGATGACCTGCTTCTTGCAAGTGACGCATCATAAGAACCTGAACGAGGTTGCCAATATGAATGGAGGCTGCTGTAGGGTCGAAACCGCAATAATATGTGATTGGCTCGGAATTGAGTGCTTCTGCGAGTTGTTCGCGATCTGTTGACTGGTTAATTAAACCACGCCATTCCAGTTCTTCAAGGAGCGTGTTAAAGCCAGCTTCCTTGTAGGTCCTTACCTGAGCCATTGGAAAATAATCCTCCACATCATAGCCAACGCTGAAAACGCTATTGCTTTGTTCCATAAACGGCGTAAAACCGTACCCTCTAGTCTCCCATAAAAGCCAGACTTTTAGCATATGTGAAACCCCGCAACTCAATGTTATTATGAACACGAGTTGTGGGGTTTGGCGTATACGATTAGTTGTCGATTAATTGTCTTATTTTTCGAATTTCGAGGTTTTTTCTTCGCTACTTAGAATTTGACCATACGCAATTTTAGCGTTCACGATAATATCATCACTACCGTTTTGTGCAGCAATTAACGCGCACTGATGTAAAGCATCCATGCATTCCTCGTACTCTCCTTCAATCACTGTTTCGAAAGGAGTAACGCGTGCCTGCGGAAAACGATCTTGTAGATAGTAAATGACGCGATCAATATCTGGTAGGTAATCTGCAACTTTCATTGGCAAAACTTGGATGGCGATGCTGCAGTTATTCTGTGGTGTGTTCATCAATGTATTCCCTTTCGCTGGCATTATCCAGATCAAGTGCGGTCGAAGCGAGCACTTCCTCTCAGCTGTTAAGCTCCCGACAGTGTCAGCATAGCAAAAGGACGCCACCTCGAAGTGCTGTTGTGCTAAGATAACGTCCTTATGATAGAGAAGGAACTTTAGATGCTTCCTGGAGCTTTAAAAGCACTGCCATCGCTCGTAGAATCAGCAAACTGTTGAAGCGCATCTACTGCTACACGTCCTGTTTCTATTTGCTCGCTTACTCTGTCGAAGGCGGTGCCACCCTGACCTGCTCGAGCATTCACGCTGCCTTGTGTAGATAAAACTTCACGCACACCTGGAGCTACATCTGCACTCAAGAAGTTTTGGAAAATGCCGCAGTAATCCTCATCGCTCAAATCCCATAGCTCTACACCGCGTTCTTCAGCAATACGCACGCACTCGCCAGACAGCTCGTGTGCATTACGGAATGGGACTTTTTGCTTCACTAACCATTCAGCAATATCTGTTGCTAAGGCAAAACCTGTTGGAGCTTCTTCTTCCATGCGGGTAAAATTGAAAGTCATGGTAGCTACCATACCGGTGAAGGCTGGTAATAAGACGCTCAAAGTATCCACCTGATCGAATACTGCTTCCTTGTCTTCCTGTAAATCGCGTGCGTAGGCAGTTGGAAGTCCCTTTAAAGTGGCTAAGAGTCCAGTTAAATCACCAATAACACGACCAGCTTTACCACGAGCCAATTCTGCGATGTCTGGATTTTTTTCTTCTGAGGCATAATTGATGAGCCTGTGGAGTAAGCATCATGCAAACGAACAAAAAGCGAACTCCTGAGTATTCCAGATAATGATTTCCTCGGAAAGGCGTGAAATATCTACACCAATCATGGCTGCTACGAAGGAGAACTCAGCCACAACATCGCGCGATGATGTGCCATCAATAGAGTTTTCTGTAACATCGCTAAAGCCTAGCTCTACAGCTACTGTGTGAGGATCTAGACCGAGAGTATTACCTGCTAAAGCTCCAGAACCGTATGGCGAGAAGTTAGCGCGTTTATCCCAATCTACTAAACGTTGCACATCACGCAACAGTGGCCATGCGTGAGCCATGAGCTGGTGAGATACAAGAACTGGCTGTGCATGCTGCATATGTGTGCGACCAGGCATAACAGCTTGTCCAGCCTTTTGAGATTGTTCAATAAGAGCACGCACCAAATCAAGCACATCGCGAGATATGAATCTCGCTTGGCGGCGCAACCACATGCGAATTAGTGTTGCAATCTGATCGTTACGGGAACGACCAGCACGCAATTTTCCACCCAATTCATCGCCTGCAATAGCAAGCAGACCGCGTTCCAAAGCTGTTGCTTCGTCTTCGTCACTCTCTTGAGGAACAAATTCTTGCGTATCTACCTGGCGTTGCAGCTCATCTAAAGCAGCTTCCATACGCTCTAGCTCGTCGACTGTCAAATGTCCGGCACGACCTAAAGCACGCGCATGAGCACGCGAACCAGCGATATCGTCATCAGCTAAACGCCAATCAAATTGTGTGGATTTACTCAAACGTGCTAAAGCTTCAGATGGACCAGAGGTAAATCTGCCACCCCATAAAGCGATGCCATCATCGTGAGTAGCCTGCGTTGTTTCTGCCATATCTTCCCTCACTTATGTATACGTCTTACAGTCAAACTAAGGATTGCTCATGCTGTACGTACGAACAATCCTTAGACGAAAACTATTCTTCAGGCAACAGCTTATGCCACAGTATTGTTTGGCACTTCTACAGCATTACCAAACTTCACATCACGAGCTGCTGCAACGCGAGTTGGCAGACCATAAATCTCAATGAAGCCGTTGGATGCGTTCTGATCGAAGGAATCACCAGATTCGTAAGTTGCCAAATTGTAGTCATACAAAGAGGACTCAGAACGACGACCCACAACTACTGCGCGACCGCCATGCAGAACCATGCGAATTTCACCAGAAACATACTGCTGAGTATCGTCAATGAAAGCGTTCAAAGACTTCACTGCTGGAGAGAACCACTGAGCATCGTATACTAATTCTGCCCAACGCTTGTCAATATCGCGCTTAATGCGGTGCTGTTCACGTTCCAAGCAGAAGTTTTCCAACTCATTATGTGCTTCAATCAGAGCTACCGCACCTGGAGCTTCATATAATTCGCGGGACTTAATACCAACTAAGCGGTCTTCAATCAAATCGATGCGACCAATACCCTGAGCACCTGCACGGCGGTTCATCTCTTCAATAGCCTGCAATGGGGTTACATCGCGACCATCAATCTTCACTGGAACACCCTGCTTGAATTCGATGGTAACTTCATCAGCTACTGGTGGGAATGCAGGATCGTCAGTGTAAGAATACACATCCTTAGTTGGAGCATTCCAAGGATCTTCCAAATAACCTGTTTCAATAGCGCGTCCCCACACATTCTGATCGATAGAATATGGGCTCTTCTCAGTCTGCTCGATTGGAAGATTATGATCCTTCGCATACTGGATTTCGATGTCGCGAGTAAGAGACAAATCGCGAATTGGGCTAATAGCACCCAAGGTTGGATCAATAGACTGAATGGATACTTCGAAACGAACCTGATCATTACCCTTACCCGTGCAACCGTGAGCAATAGTATCTGCACCAAACTGGTGAGCAGCACGCACCAAATGCTTAGTAATAAGAGGACGAGAAATAGCTGATACCAATGGGTATACACCCTCATACATAGCATTAGCTTTAAGAGCACGCATGCAGTATTCGTTAGCAAACTCATCACGAGCATCTACGATGTAGGATTCCACAGCGCCACACGCCAAAGCACGTTCGCGAATTGTTTCGAGACGCTCGCCACCCTGACCAACATCTAGGGATACAGCGACAACGTCTTTTCCGGTACGATCTTTCAAATATGGAATAGCAACAGAGGTATCTAATCCTCCGGAATATGCAAGAACAATACGGTTCTGGTCAGTCATTACAACCCTTTCTAATACGGTCACATCACCATGTGCTGTTTTTAATTGTATGTATAGCTATGTCTTTTATAAGGCTCTCGCGTGAAGTTGTGTCTTATGTTATCTGTTGCGATAATTATCGAGCATCAGATGCTATGGAAACAAGCCAATCCATCTTTCTTCTGCAGCTTCATTATCGGTGGTAATCATCATTACTGTATCGTCACCGGCAATAGTTCCCGCCACATTGTCGAGTGGTTGCTTGTCGATTGCACTTGCCACATATTGCGCAGCTCCAGGTGGCGTGTGAATAACAACAAGGTTTTGCGCACACACCACTTCAGTAATCAGTCCGCTAATTACTTTTGCTAACTGCTGTTCGATGCGTTGGCGTACTTTTTCTGCCATAACATCATCAATATAATGAGGTCCCACCGTAGCATGTTGATCATCAGTAGCTACCGAATAAGCAAAAACTCCCGATGGTAAACGTACTTTACTGGCTTTGAGATCATCTAAATCGCGGCTCAGTGTTGCCTGCGTCACCTGAATACCCTCACGAGCCAATAAATGAACAAGCTGTTGCTGCGACTCAATAATATTGTGCGTAATAAGTCGCTCAACTATGCGCAGACGTGCTGCGCGCGTAGTAGGAATACCTTCATTCATACTATGTAATTACTTTCTGTACTATCAACCTACACTTATGAGCACTGCTGATTTAAGCAATTCCAGCGAGAAGACTCGCATCATCACGCTGCTGAGCAATAAGCCATGTGAGCACTGCTTTTTGCGCGTGCAAACGATTTTCTGCCTCATCCCATACCACTGATTGTGGTCCATCGATAACACTAGCAGTTACTTCTTTACCACGGTATGCTGGCAGGCAGTGTTGGAAAAGAGCTGTTGGTTTTGCTAACTGCATAAGCTCATCATTAACCTGATATGGAACAAATGGTTTGGAACGCAGTTGATATTCAGATTCTTCTCCCATAGATACCCACGTATCGGTAAAGACACAATCCGCATCGTGCACTGCTTCTCGAGGGTCTGTTGTTACCAGAATAGATCCACCATTTTCTGCAGCAATACGCTGAGCATCGGCGAGAATATCTGCACGTGGCAAGAATCCTTGAGGTCCAGCTACACGCACATGCATACCCGCTACTGCTCCAGCTAATACATAGGAGTGAGACATATTATTTGCTGCGTCACCGAGATAAGCAATGGTTTTTCCTTGCAAAGCATCAACCCCACCTTGATGCTGAGCAATAGTCATCAAATCTGCTAAGACCTGGCATGGATGGAAGTCATCTGTTAATGCGTTAACCACAGGAACAGTTGCATACTTCGCCATCTCTTCAATACGATCTTGACCGAATGTGCGCCACACAATTGCAGAGGTCATACGTGTAAGCACGCGGGAGGTATCTGCTACTGGCTCTCCACGTCCAAGCTGTGATCCATCCTTATCGATAATCAGTGGATATCCGCCCAGCTCTGCTACTCCTGTGGCAAAACTTGAACGTGTGCGTGTGTCGGCTTATCAAAAAGCACAGCTACAGATTGAGGACCTTCGAAAGGTCGAGACAAATAGCGATTGTTTCGGAAAGCTAAACCAAGCTTAAGAATGGTTTTCTGCTCGTCATGATTTAAATCATCATCGCGTAATAAATGACGTAATGTTCCCTGCCATCATTTTCTCTTTCTTATGTAGTAATTCGCCTGAATGGACTGTTAGTCGCGTGGTAAATTCGATGGAATGCTATTGAGAATCTCAACGCCTTCTTCAATCTGCTCTGCAGTAATATTAAGAGGCGGAGCTATGCGTAGGGCATTCTCAGATACAGCATTCACAATAAGACCGTGGTCTAAAGCCCACGATGCTGCCGCATGAGCACATGGGTAAGCTAGCTGTACGGCATTGAGTAAACCAGCTCCTCGCACACCGACGAATAATGGATTCTTACTGTGTGCTAGAGCATCACGTAGCTGCTGACCACGTTCGCGTGCATTGTTCAGCAATTGCTCTTCTTCTACAATACGTACTGTAGCAAGCCCTGCGGCAGTAGCTAAAGGATTTCCAGCAAAAGTAGAGCCGTGAGAACCCGGAGTGAACAGTTGTGAAACTTCCTGTCCAAAAGTTATGAGGCCTCCCATCGGGAAGCCACCAGCTACACCTTTTGCAAAACTTATGGCGTCAGGACGTATTCCTCCGCTTAACTCTTTATTTTGGAATGCAAACCAATATCCTGTGCGCCCCATACCTGTTTGTACTTCGTCAATAACAAGCAAAGCATTATGCTCGTCACATAAACGACGAGCTTCTTGCACATAGTCTGTTCCTATAGGTAACACGCCAGCTTCGCCCTGAATAAGCTCCATAATAATGCCCGCAACAGGACCTGCCTCGAATGCAGCTTGCAGGGCTTCTTTATTGCCAGCTTCCACAAATTCAACATGAGGAAGAAGTGGATTATATGGTTCACGAATAACTGGTTTCCACGTTACACTCAATGCACCAAGAGTTCGACCATGGAAACTATGTGTGAGCGCAAGAATACGAGCATTATCTGCATGACCACGCGCGTTTGCATGGAGCTTTATGAGTTTTAATGCGGCTTCGTTTCCTTCTGTACCAGAATTTGCAAAATATACACGTGAACCAGCAGGCGCATCGGCTAACTCGAGTAATTTTTCTGATAGTTCAATTTGAGGAACGGTAGCAAAATAATTTGACGTATGGGCAATACGACCAACTTGCTGTGATACAGCTTGAACCCATGCTGGATGACTGTATCCCACACTGTTGACTGCGATGCCAGCAAGAAAATCAAGATATTTCTTACCATCCACATCCCACACATAGGAACCTTCACCGTGGTCAAGCACACGCAAAGGTGTTCCAAAAACATTCATGTGATGCTGTGCATACGACTCTAATAATGTATTACTTGTGCTCATGGAAACTCCTCATATGCATACCTTCACCACGAACAACCATGGTGCCAATACCTGCAGAAGTAAAAATCTCGTTGAGAATGGAATGTTTCTTACGTCCATCAATAATATGAGCTTGGTTTACCCCACCATCGATAGCTCGAATGCAAGCCTCCATTTTCGGCCGCATTCCCGATTCCAATTGAGGTAACATCTCACGCAAAGTTTCTACACCTACCTGACTGACCAACGATGATTGATCTGGCCACCGAGAATACAAACCTTCTACATCGGTTAGAATAACTAATTTGCTCGCTCCTAAGGCGCAGGCTAAAGCTGCGGCAGCAGTATCTGCATTAACATTAAGCACTTGAGTAACGTCATCTTCATCAGGAGCCACGGAGGAGACAACAGGAATGCGATTGGATGCAATGAGGTCTTCTACAGAACGCGCATCTACACTAACTACATCTCCGACTAATCCCACATCTATAGGCTCCCCATTGACCGTAGGCTTGCGTCTACATGCTGAGAAAAGACCACCATCTTCTCCAGAGAGTCCAACTGCATATGAACCGTAAGAATTAATCAGTCCCACCAATTCACGCGATACTTTACCAGTAAGCACCATGCGCACAATATCCATGGTTTGTTCATCTGTTACACGTAAACCACCACGGAATTCAGATTTAATACCCAATGTTGTGAGCATCTGATTAATCTGCAGTACTCCGCCATGCACAACAACTGGATGCAAACCAACTTGACGCAAAAATACCATATCTTCAGCGAAAGCAGCACGCAGTTCATCGTTAATCATGGCGTTGCCGCCATATTTAATAACAACGAGTGAGCCTGCAAATTCTTGAAGCCACGGAAGCATTTCCAATAATACTTCTGATTTTTGGCTATCGGTTAAATCTTGATGCACATTAATATGAAGTGCTTCGTGATTGTATTCGCTATCCATTATTCCTACGATTCATAGTCTGCATTAATATGCACATAGTCGAGAGTAAGGTCGTCAGTCCATACCACTGCCTGAGCTGAAGAGCCGGTATGCAAATTGATATCAATATGCACTTCCCTCTCCTCCATAGACACTCGTTCGCGAGGCTCTCCTGGTTTACCCCCATCGCATACACGCACACCGTTAATATCTACAGTTACCTTCTGCGGGTCGAAAGCAGTAATATCTACAGGAACTGTTCCTAAGGATGAGACAACACGCCCCCAATTAGGATCATTTCCATAAATAGCGCATTTAAGAAGATTAGATGAAGACACCGCACGTGCGCATGCAAGCGCAGCCGCATAGCTTCCTGCACCACGAACTTCAATACGAATATCGTGGCTAGCTCCCTCGCCATCGCCAATAATCTGGCGAGCAAGCTGAGCACACGCATCACAGACTATAGCAGTAAATTCTTCTGCGCTCGGCTCAACGCCGCTAGCTCCCGATGCCAACACAATCACCGTATCGTTAGTAGACATACAACCATCTACATCAATACAGTCAAAGCTTCGCGATGTTGCCTCACGCAGAGCAGACTGAGCTAATTCAGAAGACACTACAGCATCTGTGGTAATAACGCTAATCATGGTGGCAAGCTGAGGCGCAATCATTCCGGAGCCTTTTAACCATACCACCCACACGGTAGCCTGCTCCCTCTATACATACGGTTTTAGGCCTCGTATCAGTGGTCATAATGGCTTCAGCTGCATATGCACCAGCTTCCTCGGAGCTATCAAGCGCATTTACGGCCTTTTCTACTCCGTGGAATACAGCATCTAAAGGCAAAAAGCTCACCAATTAATCCCGTAGATGCAATAAGCACATCGTCAGATGCGCATCCCAATAAAGAAGCTGCATAGTCAGCTGTTTGCTCTACTTGAGCATATCCAGCTTCACCAGTGCACGCATTAGCTCCACCAGAATTAATTACCATGGCGCGAGCATGACCCGATGCGATGATATTGCGTGAATACTGCACGGGAGCTGCTGCGAAACGGTTAGTAGTAAAAACACCAGCAGCCACATTGAGTGCACCGTTATTCACCACAACAGCTACGTCTTTTTTTACCTTCAACTGAGGAAATTCCTCCTCGTACTCCGGCAGCAGAAAAACCTTGAGCAAAAACTACACTCATGGTGCAACTCCAATCTTGGTTAAGCCAGCATCTTCCGGCAATCCCAGTGCAATATTCAACGATTGAATAGCTTGTCCAGCTGTACCACGATTCAAATTATCAATCGCACTGAAGCCATACACTAACCCAGCACGACGGTCTACAGCTACTTGAATGTGCGCAGCATTTGAACCGATAACATCTGCAGTAGCCGGCAATACTGTTGGAGGCAGTAATTCAATAAAGAACTCATTGCCATACGCCTTTTCATAAACAGAACGGATTTCTTCATCGCTCATCTCAAGAGCTTTGTTACTCAAAGCAGCGCTACTGTAGCCATAATTCCACGAGACATGGGCGCAAGAACAGGAGTAAAGCCAAGCTTTATACTGTTGAATCGCACTATAGTTTTGCCCATCTAATCCCTGAGCATGAGCAAAATTTTGTTGAATTTCTGGAATATGGCGGTGGCTTCCTGCAACTGAATAGGCAGTGGCATTGCCTAAAGCCTCAGAAGCAAGCAAATTCACTCGTCCTGTTTTACGACCCGCACCAGAATATCCCACGACTGCATGATGCCGAGATCTGCGAGTTAACCAAACCCGCAGCAAGAGCTGGTTGAAAAGCCAAAGTTACTGCCGTAACATTGCAACCAGATCCGGCAAGTCGATGAGCACTAGACAAATGAGAACGCTGATACGAAAAACCAAAGTTTTCGTCTCCTCCTGTAATCAGTTCTGGAAGAGCATACGTCCATGGCGCACAGTAACCGTCACCATAAAAGTCTTGCCATGCTTCAGCTGATTCCAAACGATGATCAGCTCCTAAATCAATAACAATGCGCACATCTTCAAGCTGAGCTGCTAAAGCACCAGATGCTCCATGAGGCAAAAGCTAAAATAACAACATCATGACCGCTTAATACTTCTGGTGTTGTGTCTTCAATAGTCAGCGAAGAGAGCTGAGGTATATGAGGAGTAAAATCTCCCAGTCGCTTGCCAGCAGACGAGTGACCAGCCACACACGTGACTTCGAAATTTGGATGCGCTGCCAGTATTCGCAACGCTTCACCACCCGCGTATCCTGTGGCACCAGCTACAGCAACAGTGAGTGGATAATCAAGATGAAGATCTTGCATAATCACACCTACTTATTCATATATTTGTATAATTATGCAACATTTACTCGACGAATGATGCCTATTCACAACATGCGCGTGTCGTATATTTTCAAGGCTTCATGCACTGTATTGTCAACATACAAAACCGATGCTCATCGAGAACATCGGTTTGTATATTCATACATATTTTATGCACCTATATGCGCACGAATCCATGCTGTCACCATATTGAGGAATTCTAATTCAGTCATTCCTGTAGCCACAATATAAGCGAACAATATTATCTGCAGAACACATAGAATAATAGCAATAATAGCCAGCGTACGGCCTTTCATATGCAATATCTTGGTTCGGTTTAACGACATAATTGCCAAAAAGAAAGCCAAAAGAGTGGTCTGCGTAAAGAAAGAACCAATAAAAGCAATAATCGCATAGAAATCCCAACGACCATAAGCCGGGTTCTTCTTCGGATCATCTGGATCAAATTCAAAACGCTCAAAAGGTGATGCAACAGGATTCCCATCGCGATCATAGAACTGAGGCGTATTCACATTACGAGACGTATGATCCGTATTAGCTGACTGTCCAGAGTGAGACTGCTGCCCATGTGCTTGATTATTACCCTGAGTAGAAGTGTCACTCGGAGCGCCAAAAGGACTAACCACCATAATGCGCTTCGACTTCGCCTGAGCTTTAGGCTCCTGGCTTGGTTTAGGCTTGCTGCACATAAGGATCCCAACCAGGAAATTCGGATGCCAAACGACCGTAAGCAGGGACCGTCTGCTCTGCGTCTGTATCGTCAGTGTGCTTGGAATCATCAAGCGTGTTCAGATCGTCTGTCATGAACAATACCTTTTTCCTTCAGTTGGTTCCTTATGTATTTCCGTGCCAGTACGTAGCTTTATTACGCGCGCAGCACAGCTCTTGCTGCTGCAGTAGCGTCAATAATAGCAGCACGCACAGCATCAGTATCTTCTGCTGTCAGTACGGTCAGCAGCACGCAATGTTACAGCGTATGCCAAAGATTTCTTCGCCTCACCCAAGCTGTCATCAGTAAAGACATCGAACAAAGTAATGGACTCAAGCAAATCTCCTGCAGCTGTACGAATAATATCGCTTAACTGTGCAGAAGTCATAGCTTGTGGAACCACAAAAGCGAAGTCCTGATGCACCGGAGGATAGCTCGACACTGGTCGTGCTTGTACAGGCTCGTAGGTGACCTCATCAAATACAGCATCTAAATCGAGCTCAAATGCAGCAGTATGAGCTGGCAATCCCAAGGACTCGTTAATACGAGGATGGAATTCGCCCACAGTTCCTACTACACGCTCCCCTACCTTCACCTGTGCGAAACGACCAGGATGCCATGTTGCTGGAACATCATCACCGTGCAGCTGGTCTAACGTAAAGTTCGCAGCTAAACGCTCGGAAATACGGGTCACGGCTTCTACTACATCTGTCCAGTCAGCCGTGCGCTTCTCGCCCATCCAGCCTGTTTCTTGCACATCACCAGTGAGAATAGCAGCAACATGCAATGGCTGATATGGCAAACCTGCATCCAAAGCTGCCAACTGCTCATCGCTTGGACGAACCCCACCAGGTAATGCAGGAATTGCTGGAGCTTGTGGATCCCATTCGAAAACATGACCTACTTCGTAGGAGCTTGCCTGTGGATTACCACGGCGAATATTGCGTTGAACGGTACGCATAAGGGTCAGCAAGATGTCGCGGCGCAAATATGGACGGTCTCCTGCTAATGGATTAGCAAGTTCTACACTGATTGGCTTGATGGCATCAGCATCGTATGCGAAGTCCTTATAATCCTCGTCGCCCACAAACGGATAACTGATAGTTTCTGTTAAACCATATTCAGCTAATGTATCTGCTACTTGGCGACGACGTAACTGTGAGTCTGTTAAGCCAGTCATAGATGTAGCAGGAACTGCTGGAACAGTTACAGCAATCTGGTCATAACCCACCAAACGAGCTACTTCTTCTACTAAATCGCAGGCTTCAGTAAGATCTGGACGCCAGCTTGGAACAGTAACAGACAAAACGCCTTCAGACACAGTACTTACGATGCTACCAATATCGCTAAGAATCTGTGCAATCTGTTCATCTGTGGTGGTTAAACCGGTTAAACGTGCCACCGGATGTGTGGAATTCAATAGTGCGGGGCTGTTCAGTGTTATTCACATCTGTTGGATTCGCTGGCAACACCGCCGCAGACACCCATAAGCAATTCGATTGCTTCGAAGGCAGCAGCAGCTGAAGCTGAGTATCTACTCCGCGCTCAAAACGACGGCTTGCTTCCGAAGGAATCTTATGGCGGCGAGCAGAGCGCAATAGAAATAGGTCAGCGTGCTGCTTTCAATCAGCACATTGGTGGTTTCTTCGGTAACTTCACCGTACAAACCACCCATAACGCCCGCAATACCGAGCACACGAGAACCACGCTCTCCGTTTGGAGAATCGGTAATCAGCAAATCGCTGACCAAGTCATGCTCTTTACCATCCAAAGTAACAAGCTTTTCGCCATCTACAGCGCGACGCACCACGATTGGCTGAACAATCTTATCGAGATCGTATGCATGCAATGGCTGGCCTACATCAAGCATCACGTAGTTCGTAACATCCACTGCAGCTGAAATAGGACGCATACCCGAGCGCAGTAAACGCTGACGCATCTGATGAGTGGAACGACCTTCGCGATTAATACCCGTAAGAGTACGTGCATAAAAACGGTCACAGCCTGGAACACCGTGAATAGGATTGGTGTCGTCAATAATAACCTCAACATCGCCATGTTCGCTTGCATGAAGCTGTTCGGCACGTTCAAGGTATGATGCTACAACATCGTTAAATTGAGCACCAGTAGAATGGTGGAATTCACGTGCAACACCGCGGTAGGAGAAGGCATAACCGCGATCTGGCGTAATATTAATTTCAAAGTTGTTTCATTTAAGCCAGCAATCCCTAGCGCATCGTCGCCAGGCTGGAGAGCCTCAACCTGCTCATCACTTAAACCATAATCATTGAGCACAATAATGCCATTGTGATCCGAACTCAATCCCTAACTCGCGCTCAGATGCGCACATACCGTCAGAAATATGCCCATAGGTCTTGCGAGGCTCAATCTTAAAAATCGCCAGGCAACACAGCCCCCGGCAGCGTCACAACCACCTTCTGACCAGCCGCAATATTAGGCGCTCCACACACAATACCGCGAGGAACCTTATTACCCTCCTCGTCAAGCACATTGTGTTCTCCCACATCAATATGGCACCAGTTAATAACCTTGCCATTCTTCTGCGGTTCAGGAGTCAAGTCAACAACATAACCCACAACAATAGGTCCGGTTACCTGAGAGGTATGAATTCTTCCTCTTCCAAGCCTCACCTTCACCAAATCAGCCGCAAGCTGCTCATAAGTTTCTTCAGCTGGCACGTCTACATGGTCGCGCAGCCAGTTCATATCAATAAGTGGCATCTTTTACTCTCCCATCGCAAACTGCTGGCTGAAACGCACATCTCCCTCAACGAGATCGTGCATATCGTTAATATCGTGACGCAGCAGCAAAGTACGTTCCATACCCACGCCAAAAGCAAAACCGGAATACACATCGGGATCAATTTCGCAGAGCGCAGCACATTCGGATTCACCATGCCGCAACCGCCCCACTCAATCCAACCAGGGCCGCCCTTCTTATCTGGGAACCATAAATCCATTTCTGCGCTTGGCTCAGTAAATGGGAAGTAACTTGGACGCAAGCGAGTCTTTGCTTCAAGACCAAAACATAGCCACAGCAAGTTTATCTAGAACGCCCTTCAAATCTGCCATCGTCAAGCCTTTATCTACAGCTAAAGCTTCACACTGATGGAAAACAGGGGTATGTGTAGCATCCAATTCATCGGTGCGGAACACGCGACCTGGGCACGCAATATACAGTGGCACACCGCGCGAGAGCAAAGAACGCGCCTGAACCGGCGAAGTATGGGTACGCATAACCATGTTAGACCCCACAAAACCAGCGGAATCTTTTCGCCTGATTACCCTTAATATAGAAGGTATCTTGCATCTGACGAGCAGGATGATCTCGACCAAAGTTCAAGGCATCGAAATCATGCCATTCAGTTTCAACTTCTGGACCTTCAGCAATTTGCCAGCCCATCGATACAAAGAAGTCTTCCACATCTTCAGCAACTTTGGTAAAGGATGACGCGCTCCTAAAGGATTGCGGCGCACTGGCTGAGTCATATCCACAGTTTCTGCTGCCAATGCAATACGCTCAGCCTCTTCTTTTAGAGCAGTCTCACGCTGAGCATATGCACGCCCAAAATCAGCGCGAAGTTTGCCCACAACTTTGCCGGCTTCCTTCTTCTGATCTGCGGCCAAAGAACCAATTGCTTTGCTAGCTTGAGCCATTGCAGAGTTATTGCCCGCATATTCGCTTCGAATTGCATGTAACTCATCAAGAGTTGCAGCACTGTTGAGCTTGTCAATGCCTTCTTGAACAGCAGCTTGCACTGCTGCAGCATCGAACTGAATATTATCAGCCACTTGCTTATACCTTCCCTTAGAACAGTCTGTATGCCATTTTTCCTTTTGGCTTAGACTTTCCACAGCCTGTGTATTGTCTTGCGTCTAGGAATTATTCTTCGTGATTTTTTACTGCGCGCACGTTTACTCAGTAGGAGTATCGCGCATATGCATGGCGAAAGAATACAGCATAACGGACGCACTCATAGCCACATTAAGAGATTCCGCTTTCCCATATAATGGAATAATGGCTGCACAATCGCACTGATCAACGATTTCTGCAGGCAAACCACGCGCCTCGTTTCCGAAAAGTATAACGTTCGCTTGACGCTTATCTGTGTGAGTTAAAGCCTGCTGAAGAGGAACAACAGGAGTGCTGTCTGTTCCGTAAATTTCCGCTGCTGTTATGCAGGCTGACTGTGCGCGCATAACCTCGAAAAACTCTTCCTCGCGTGCATAGAACACGGGGATGTGGAAGAGAGAGCCTGCTGTAGAGCGCACAACTTTCGGATTAGTAATATCAACGCAATCGCCCACTAAAACTACTGCTTGACATCCACTAGCATCGGCTGCGCGAATAATAGTTCCCGCATTACCCGGATCGCGTAACTGCCAACAAGCAGCGCTTAGACTGCCAGCATCTGTTTGAAACTCGTCTGCAGAACGCACAACTGCTTCCATGTGTACAACTGCCGCAATACCCTGGCAATCAGAGCTGATGGCATGCATTACTTTGTCTGTTGCCTGATGAACATACAGGTTTTTATCTATCGATTCGCGCACGACCGCACGCAAAACCTCGGATGTAGCGTAATCATTGCGCACATAGATATCGCGCACACTGTCGGCAGCATAACGCACAGCTTCACGCACTGCTTGGAGACCTTCAACGAGAAATAATCCGCTCTTTTTGCGCGCTTTACGGTTTATTAAATCTGATACAAGACGCACTCGTTGAGCTTGAGGGTTGTCCATAATATCGCGATGCAATGGCATGACTATATCTGCTTTTCTTCTCGGGTACGAGTGAGGTCACAAAGTATGCATGTATTCTATGAAGTATTGTAGCGGTTTGACTGATTTCGCGTGGCGGATAGCAGCTTCTATGTGAGTTTTGAGGTTGTTAAGGTTGTCACTCTATGATGCAGTACTGATATGAGTTAAATTGAGGGAGCGCGAACGTTTTCTGGTTGTAGCGTCCACATTGTCAGCGTTGCACGCGCACCTACGCCGTAAACCTGAACTCAATCCCCGCTAAATAGGCTCTTCGGACTTAGCGGGGTTGAGCAGAAGATGTTGCCCAGTAGGTTCCAGTTGATTCCTCCGGCTGTCAGGTGTCAAAACATCGCCCGGTGTGAAGATGGTTTGGCACATTTTCTTTTGCCTTCATGCGTGAACAACTCTAGTTATATGTGAAGCCGATACGCGCAACCGATACGCCACTTTTGAAACCATTTTTGCGCATCAAAACTGGCATAACAGGTGTATGGATCGGTTAAGCCAGTATATGTGAGAGCATAGCTCTCCGAATTTAACGCAGTGTGAAGCCTGATTGTGAGGAACAGCCGCTAGTCACACACCTGCAACCTAAAACCCCGCTAAGTCCGAAGCCCCGCTACATATCGACCGAACTTCAACGGATACAATTGCGCCCTACCGCCGCTGTGTAATGAACACACGGTAGAGCACAATTGCCAGTTAATTTAGGAAGGAATATATGAGTTTGTGCTTATGTTTTCTTTCTTACACAAATTTGCCAAAAAGATTAAGCGTTCCTGTGTAATACGCAGCAATCAGTCCTATCACAGGAATAAGAATGCTGATAACAAAAGCTATAACATCGCGCGTATGCATGCGTGATATGCGCACATTTGTTCGTTTATATGGTGCTCCAAATGCGCGTGCTTGCATAACTATGGCGAGCGTCGTGGAGCGTCGAATAGCCAAAATAAGAATATTCAACGCATCATTCTTATATTTTTGAATCTTCGATTGCGATTGTATTCCTCGAATACGGCGTGCTTGATGTATGGACTCCATATCCTCTTGCAGTAAAGGAAGTAAGCGGAAACCTGCGAGCGCCGCATACACAAAACGGTCAGACATTTTCAGCTTTTGCACAAAAGCGTCAGCTAATCTGTTGGATCCATGCGCATGACTAGGTTACAGCCGGAACTCCCATAGCAAGCACACGGATTGCTGTGGCAGCCAACATCACGTTATGATCCTTATTATAAATAGCCACGAAATAAAAGGCTCCTGCAGCTCCAATAAGGATTGGCCACGTATATTTTAGTACGGTTTTGGCAAAACCAAGCGAAAAATAACAATCATAGCAACGCCAAAGCGGTACTCGAGGAGACAACATCCAGCGAGAAAAATCAGCGGTAAAGACCAACAAAGCATACCCAGCGAAACAAGCGCGTTACTGGGTTTAAGCTGGCCACAACTGCAGACTGGCTTTTCGTTGCGCAGCTGCTTATTCTCGTACGAATCAGGATTCGCCTCGATAACAACTTCGCTAGCTCCCAGTGCATCGATAAACGCGCGATCGTGCGTAACGGTAATACTACAGGTTCCGCTATCGCGCAGCTGAGCAAACATACGCACCAATGCTAACCATGTTTGAGGATCTTGACCATATGTTGGTTCGTCCACAATCATAATCTGAGGTTTAGCTTCAATAGCACAGGCAACGGTTAAGCGGCGCTTCTGCCCGCCTGAAAGCGAATATGGATTATGATCGACCTGCTCGAGCAAATCATAATAATCCAAACGCTCCTTCGCCATCTGTCCCAGCTCCTCTGCAGCTCGCCTCGCTGTGCGAGATGCGCAAAGCGCTCATCATTTCGTCACGCACAGAACTCGTAACAAACTGATGCTCCGGATTTTGGAAAACGTATTGAATACGTGCAGCTAATTCTTTTGTATTCCACTGTGACGGTTCAGCACTGTCTGCTAAACCGCGCACTGTATCGCTTGCACGAACCGCACCGCTGAGCTCTGGCAGCAACCCGGCTAAAGTAAGCGACAGTGTCGTTTTACCCGCTCCGTTTACGCCAGTAAGAGCTGTGATTGTTCCGCTATTAAATGTATGGCTAAACGGGTAAGAAATCTGCTCACCCTCATAGCCAAAACATAAATTGTCGGCTATTAACGCAGCCGACGTACCCTCTTCTGTAGCCGGAGCATACTGTCCTGCATATTCTTCTAATTCAATCGGCTCTCCCAGAGCAACGTGTCTATCCATATGAGGAAGCCACTGCTCTATATTATGATCCACCACAATAAGGGTGGCACCAGTTTGTGTAGCAGCATCCAGAATGGACGACACCACACGCTCGATTCCATCAGGATCGAGATTAGCTGTTGGCTCATCGCATACAATCACATCGGGGCGCATCGCCATAATACTAGCCACAGATAAACGTTGCGTTTGCCCTCCTGAGAGGCGCTGCGCTAAACGAGCTGGCTCGATACCGTGCGCAGGATCTAAGTCAACCGTTGCTAAAGCGCTATCGCAGCGTTGAATAATTTCTGATCGGTTCACGCCCAAATTTTCTGCACCAAAAGTGGCGTTATCCATAACACGAGCAAAAATTACTTGACTTTCTGGGTCTTGCATAATCATGCCCACACGGCCGCGCGCTTTAAGAGCAGGAACGCCGTCTATGGTAATCGTTCCGCGCATCTCGCCGCCATCTTCGGCATCACCCAAAATACCGGTAATACCTTGAAGCAGCGTGCTTTTGCCCCATCCGGAGCGGCCAGTGAGCAAAACTTTCTCCCCAGCCGCCACGTTCAGGCTTAAATCATCAACCGCCCAACCTCATTTAACGGGTAACGATATGACCAATGGTTAACGTCTACTCGAGAAGCCACTTATGCGTTAGCCTTCTGCTTGTTGCGCACATCTCGTCCGGACTCGAAGTGATCGAGAGCGCCCGTTGCAGCAATACCCAAGTAAAGCCACCAGGTGAACACACCAGCTACGATAGCGCCGGACAGAATCGTGGTAACCAAGTTAAGCGAAACCGTAGGTACCGTTCCAATCGATAGCCTGCAAGTTAGTAAAGAAGGAATATGCCCAGCAAGCAACACCGGAGACTGCACCAGAAATAGTGGTAATCCAAATATTCCATACCTTGTAGAGCACTGCAGTAAAGACGATTTCTGCAGCTACGCCCTGAGCCAAAGCAACGAGGAAGGTCGCTGTACCGCCCCACTGGTTACCCAGCAAAGCTTCGACAACACCAGCAACAACTTCGCGTAAATTGCAGCACCTGGCTTGCGTACGATAATCAATACCAAAGACCAGCGAACAGCCAGAAACCGTTAATAACACCCCACAAACCAGGGATGAAGGAATCCAAAGCAGATACTGGGCCATAAGCCAAAGCAGCCAGCCAGTAAATAAGCGAAGATGCTACAGCAATAACGCTGGCTACAGTAATATCGACAACGCGCCACTTGAGATTTGGCTTTTCGGATACGGTTGAAGAAGAATTCATAAGTGCCTCCCTATGATCTGTCGTCATACGCACATCCCCGTGATGCGCGTGAGGCACGGGTTAAGATGACATCCGTTGCTAGCATTACCTAGTAAACGTTCAATCGGTCAGAATTCGCTCTCATTATGTTATTGTTTTTGCGGCGAACGAATTCATATCTCAGCCGTACCCATTCTTCATGCATAGGCACAGCACCCGTGTCGATTAGCCACTATAGCAATATGGGACGAATATCCTCGTGGAATATTCGTCCCATGCGTGGCGCGTCTTGCCGTTGCTGGAGCTTAACTTGAGCTTTACCTGAGCGCCAAAGCCTTGCAAAATCAAAGCTTCTGTAACCACGTTCTTCTTCAAAGCCGGCAAAGAAATCGACTCGTTTGGCGAGTGCGCATTCGCCTTTGGATCTTCTCGTGCAGGTTACCAATACTTCGGCATGTGGGAAGATGCGCTGCAATTCTGGAATGAATGGAATCGAGCCACCCTCGCCCTTATTTACTGGCTCAGTTGCGAAAGCAGTAGCCATCGCTTCTTCAGCAACTTGTACTGCCTGAGAATCAGGATTCATAGCCCAACCCTGACCATTCTCTCCCAGCTCCACAGTTACTTGTGCACCGAATGGAGCGTGCTCTTCCAAGAATCGCGCCAAAGCCTTCTGCGCTTCGGCTGGCTTCTGGCTTGGAGCGGTACGCAGGGAGAGCCTAAAACGAGCGTGGTCGGCACTAACGTTAAATGAGCCTTCAACAGGGTGAGCGTCGAAACCGATCACACTCACGCTTGGCTTGGTCCACATGCGTGCAGCTAAGGAGCCGGTTCCCGCAAACTGGTAAGAATCCGCGACTGCTGCATCGCGACGAACAGTTGCTTCGTCCATATCGCGCTGCAAACCACCCACTGGTTCTTGAGACTCAACGCCCGGAATAGCCAAGTCGCCATTCTCGTCGTACATAGATGCAATCAGCATTGCCGCTACCGTATTCGCATCCAAAATTGGGCCACCGAACTGACCAGAATGCACAGGATGACCCAGCACGCGAACAGTCACATCTACTTCAGTATTACCGCGCAAAGACGTGGTCAAACTTGGAATTTCATCTGACCAGTTACCCGAGTCGGCCACAATAATCACATCTGATTCGAATTCCGCTTTATGCTTCTCAATGAAAGGAATAAAGCTTGGCGAGCCCATTTCCTCTTCACCCTCAATAAAGATGCGAATATTCACAGCCAAATCATCGCCCAAAGCATGCAAAGCTCCCTGAATGAATAGCAATGCCGCCGCCATCGTCGGCAGCACCGCGACCGTAAAGGCGACCGTCTTTTTCTGTGCCCTCAAAAGCAGGAGTTTCCCATGCAGACTCATCTGGAACAGGCTGCACATCGTGATGCGCATACAACAACACGGTTGGCGCATTCTCATCAACAATATGCGAGCCAATAACTTCCCACGCTCCTGGTGTTCCATCTGGATTTGTAGACTGCACCACGCGAGCATCTACACCCACAGCGCGCATTTCTTCAGCCACGAACTCAGCCGACGCCTTCATATGATCAGCCGTAATGCCTTTAGCAGATACTGCGCCTAGGGCAATTTTTCGTGAGAGCACATCAACAATGCGATTCCAATCAGACTCTACTCGTGTTCGAATCTCTTCATGCGATAAAGTAGCCATTATCTTCCTTCATATCTTCTCAGCTGCGCAGTTTGGCAACATGTGCTGTTCGGCAGCAAGTGCAGCCAAGTAGCAGCTCAGCCATGCGCCATGCGCCAGTCCCAAGCATGCCGCACATGTATGTAGTATGCACATAATGTAGTACGCACACATCCGCTGCGAGTACGCCGCACAGCACTTCACGCCTCACAAGGCATGAATAACCTCACAAGGCATGAACGTATATGGTCATGTACATACGACTTTATTGCACGCGGTCGATACTTTCACATAAACGCGGTCTATACTTTTACATAATCTAAAGGAATGAAATGGAATCCTTTCGCTCAAAAAAACAAAACTGATAGCGACGATCAGCTAGACAATGCTGCCAATGCTGAGACGCATACCTCTAGTGAAACTGCTGGCAAAGGTCGTCCAACACCAAAGCGTCGCGACGCGGAAAACGCTCGTTTAACTCCGCTTGCGCCAAAAGACCGTAAGGCTCAGCGTAAAGCTGCTCAGGCTCGTCGCCGTGAGCGTGAAAATACTGAGTACGAGGCCATGCGTTCGGGAGATTTGCGCAAAATGCCTAAGAGCGAGCAGCTTCCATGGCGCGTATATATTCGCGACTATGTGGATGCCCGCTACAATTTGGGCGAATATTTCATGATTGTTGTGGTTGCTCTGCTCCTTATTTCTGTTGCGGCAACCTACTTTATGCCACAGCTGTCTTTGATTATTTTGGTGCTCATGTATGTATATTTGTTCGCCATTATTATTGATAGCTTTATTATGTGGCGCGGTTTGAAGAAAAAGCTGATTGCCAAGTTTGGCGAGCGCGCTGTTGCTAAGGGTATGCGCTCTGGTTATTACGCATGGAGTCGTGCTCTGCAGATTCGCGCATGGCGTTTGCCAAAGCCTCGTCATAAGAAGCATGGTGTATGGCCTGAATAAACTGACGATTTTCTCAGTTTTTACATAAGTTTTCAGGGTGCATATTGTTAGCAATTTGCTAAGCAATATGCACCCTTAACTTTTGCGTTTTAGCTCAGCACTAATATTTCTGACTCGCTCTCCACCTTTTGAGCGCTTGCTGAGAAATAAGAGGGTGTCAGGGTTTTTGTGTAAGTGCGCAGGTCGCGATAGGTTTAGCTTTTGCGATGACACGGATGGCGACAATGGATTGACTACTTTGGATACGGAGCGAATATTCGTTTGATGAAAATATTTGCCAAGTCTGATCTGCTTCGACGGAACAAAAACCCGAGCCCCTTCAATACGACACGCCCAACGCACCGAGAAAAATAAAAGTTATCCTCATTCTTGTGGATAAATCTGATACAACGCTAATACACGACAAGTCATATCCCACGGATATGACTTGCTGTCCAGCAAGAGGTCACCTGATGGTGACCTCTTAGCATATCAAAAGAACCGCTCAACTGTCCGACACACCAACGGATAACAATCTGTGCACCAGACTCAGCAAGAATACGCATAGCAGCACAATAAATTCCCGCAGACTGAGAATGAAAACCCTTCATACGTTCCCAACCATACTTGTATTGGAACATGCAGTGCCCATGAAATTCAACATCAGCTGGAACACCAAAACGTTGATGAACCCTATCCCTCAACTCTGAAAGCTTCTGATCAATAAAACGCACCTGCTCATCATTAACAAGCAAAGCACCAATGTAATAAATATCTCCACCAATAGCCTTACCAGAGTCAGAATGAGATTCATCAATGTAAGCGTACATACCGCCAATGTACAGCACTCTCATCACTAAACTAAACCGAGACAATCCTGGTTATACGACAAAATTGTTGGTGGAGTGTTATTCGTTGATTGTGAAGTGTCTCGGGTTTTGTTTCATCGAAGTTGATGGGGAAATAGTGATTATACATAGAAAACAAAACCTTAGACACTTCAATCCAAGCAGATTCAACAACAAAACCATATGCTTGTCATAACTCTGAGAACTGCCAAACCTGAGACTCAATCAGCGCACTCAATCAGCGCGCTCAATCAGCAGGAATTGCACAGTTTCGCATAGTGACCCTACGATTTCATATCGTTATTTTCAAAAACCTAAGATGGAAATCATGCTCATAAGAAATCAAGCACCATAAAATAAAGAGCCTGCGGGAATACTGCTTAGCTTAAACCAAAAATCGCTCCCTCGCGGCAACGCCCGCAGAAACACTCACGACCAACATCAACCGTCATCAGAAAACCGCCGCCTTCACCAACCACCGCTACAAAACATCACTACCATCAATCTCGCGCGCAAAATATAACTCATGAAAAATTTATTCAAACTATCCACTGCCCTCAGATGGGCATCTTGGTCTCTGACATTCTCAGAAATAAGTAATTCCATTTTCGAAGGTTCTGTTGTTCCATCCATTATTATTGTGGGTCTTCCTGCGTGGGCGTTGGCTTTTAACCGCACATTCGGCGTAATAAGCGATTTTATGTCTCCTGCTGCTGCATGGATTGTAGATAAATTCGGCAGTTTCGCTTCCTGTCTGCTGCTGAATTTTGCGAAGGCCTTCTCTGCCTTATTGTGGCTATTCTTCCCCACAGTTGGCTCGGATGGAAATGGTCATTACTCGCCCTAGGATGCTTACTGCTCGTTACAGGACAAATAATTGACGTAGCCAGCGAAATTTTTGAAGTAGATATTTCTGGCGATAATGAAGAGATGCTTATTGAATATAGCGGTTATGTAGGCATTATTATGTCTGTGGGTGGAACACTGTTTGAACGGTTCTGGGCTCGGCGCTCACATCTATCTCTATTACTCTCGTTCTGATCATATCTTCTGTTTTATCTTTCGCCTGTACTCAACTCGTTTTCTTTCTCGAGGTAGCATACTATCAGCTACCAGCGTTTCCCTTAATGACGATAACGACGATAATGAAACAGACGCACAGCACGGCATATCACAGCGTCATACCACCAAATCTATGCGCATTATTTTTGCTCTCGTGCACTTTCTTTCTTAGCCTTATTCCTTCCCTCTACGGAGGGTACACAACGCTGGGATATGCGGATAAGCTCGGTTCGCATATTACTACAGTTATTTATGCTGTAACGGGTGTTGCCACGATTGCAAGTTCATATATGTATTTGAGAGCATCGAAAAAGTTTAGCCTCAGAATCATTGGATGTGCTGGGGTTATCAGCATGATTATAGGGTTAATATTCTTAAGTATTCCGATTTTTTGGAGCGCTCTGATTGGATGGGCTTTGATGGATTTAGGATATTCCTGCACAGCTCGCCCTCTTATAGTATCTCGCCAGCTTTTGATTGAGCATGATCTTCTGACTAAGTTTAGCGGCTGGGCACGTTTAGCTTCTGCTCTTGCAGCTGCAGGAGGAAGCTGGTTGGGGTGGATTATCTCTCAGCATTACACGTGGCAGATACTTCCAACATTAAGTCTTGTGCCAGCAATTATTTTGCTACCAGCAGTATGGTCAAGTTTGCATAAGGGCAGAAAATAAAACACACATAACATACATGGGTGTTCCTTGCTTCACAAACAAGAAGCACCCATGGCTCTCATAATCATCATATAATCATGCTTTTATAGCCTGAATAATATGTATTATTCCGCTAATCGCAAGAAGAACAGCGCTCACAAATAATACTGCTATTTCAAGCAGAGGAATATTTGTTCCCCGTCCATCAGCGCTAAACGTAACACAGCTATAAAATGTATGCACAGCAGAACTATAAAATACGTTCTTCTGGTTTGCGCTATACTTTTCGCAACGTTCATAAAAAGTGCAGATAGCATAATTCCTAAGAAGTACAGCGTCACAAGAAGAAATCTCATACCCACTTTGTATTGCGCATGTCCTTGAATAACAGGCATATTACCCACGTAGATACATACTGCGCACGATATCCATGACCCAAGTAAAGCGAGCACCGCAGGTAAAACACTATGACGTGTGGATAAAACTTTCATCATCATAACCCTCACTATGAAATGTGCTCGGAACATCATTGTTTCAAGAAATCCAATGCTACTCTTGTGGAGCGTGATTGAATACATATAGTTTACTCGTGACCAGAACCTCACACGCCGCGCTTTAATGTCCAATAAAGTTCATCTCCTAGCAAGTACCCTACATCCGCTAACCTTTACACGCTAAACTTGAGCGTATGACTTATGATTATGACGTTCTGATAATAGGTTCTGGCCCGGGTGGTTATGCCACTGCTTTGCGCACAAGTGAGCTGGGACTATCAACTGCTGTTATTGAAAAAACCGATGTTGTGGGTGGCACATGCTTAAATCGCGGCTGTATTCCTACGAAAGCATATCTAACCGCAGCTCATACTCTTCATGACGTTCATCGCGCAGGCTCATGGGGATTGGATATTAGCGTCAACAGTATTAATATGCCAGCGCTTAAAACCGCGAAAGATAAAACTGTAGCAGGCGTAGTAAAAGGTCTCACCCAGCATATGAAAGCGCGGTCTATCGATATTATTCACGGTGAAGGCTCGCTGAGCGGCGCACATAACGTAAGCGTTACTGATGGCGAGAGCACGCGCGAATTAAGCGCTCACCATATTGTTTTAGCAACTGGATCATATGCCACGCCGCTGCCAGGCTTTTGACTTCTTTCACGAAACTTCTGCCGCTGTATCTGAGGCTATTGCTGATAAGAAAGTTCCTGTATTATCATCCGATGAAGCCTTTAGACCTCGATATTCCTCTCAACAATATTGTTATTGTGGGAGCTGGTGCTATTGCTCTGGAGTTTGCACAATTTTGGAATGCTCTCGGAACTCATGTAACAGTTCTTCTTCGTAAAGATACGCCTCTATCACGGTGGGATTCGCACGTTAGTTCAACGCTTATGCGCACACTTAAACGCGATGGTGTGCGTTTTGAATCGCATAGCACTCTTACTAGTGCAGGCGATGGTGAGGTGACCTACCTATTGCTGATCCTAAAAAGATACGGTTACAGACTATTCCTGCTGATTTCGTCTTGGCTGCTATTGGACGCTCCCCTCGCACAACTGCTTCATGGTTTAAGCAAGCAGGCATAGCTCTCACATCTACAAAACCGCGTGATTACTGATGAATATGGTCGCACAAATCTTGAAAATGTATGGGCTGTAGGAGATATTACGGACGGTTATATGCTTGCTCACGAGGCTTTTGAACAAGCTCTTGTTGTGTCTGAAAGTATTGCTGGTCTTCCTACTCAGCCAGTTGATCCTTTGACTATTCCTCAAGTGGTGTATGGCATGATTGACGCTGTATCTATCGGTTACACGCCAAGCCAAGCGCAAAACGCTGGTTTCGAACAGGTAGAAGAAACTGTTGTGCCACAATTATCTAATCCGCGCGTCGCTATGTTAGGTTCAAATGGAACAACGGTTATAGTTTCAGCTCTTAATAGTGAGAAAACAGAACGGGTTGTTCTTGGTGTGCATATGGCAGGACCTCAAGCATCAGAAATTGCTGGAGCAGCACGCGAAATAATACAAAATCGTATTCCTCTCAGTCAGGCTGCGCGCGCTCTGTTTGCTCATCCTACTATAAGCGAAAGTTTGGGAGAAAGTTTACTGAAAGCAGATGGACGCCCTCTTAACGTGCGTTAAGGTAGCTTATACTAGGGTTTTCGACTCGATACAGTATGATGTATCGAAGATTACACGATCGTTATCCACTGTTGGACGAGATAAGGCAAGGTTAAAATAGGTTATGGCAGAAGAAAAGAAGAAGCCAAAGCGTAATAGCACTCTGCGTCAGATGAAGCAGCTCTATGATTTTAAGCGCGCGGATGATCCTAAAGTTACGTGGTGGCTCATTGGTGCGTTTGCTATTCCATTCGTAGCGATTATAGTTATTGCTTTCTTCCTCAAACTGCACTGGTTCACATGGATTATGACTGTTATTCTCGCCTTTATGGTGGGTGTCTTGGCTGCAACTTTCGTGCTGTCTCGACGTAGCGAAACTGTGGGATATAAGAAGATTGAAGGTAATCCAGGTGCTGCTGGTGCTGTTTTGCAGTCTTTGAGCAAGCGCATTTTTACTTTCTCTGAACAGCCAGTTTGGGTTGATCCTCGCACAAAAGATATGATTTGGCGCGGAACCAGCTTGTATGGCGTATACCTCGTTTCTGAAGGCCCAACAAAGCGCGTAGCTAAAGCTATTGAGTCTGAAAAGGCTAAGATTCGTCGCGTAACAAAAGGTTCTGAAATCCGCATTATTGTTATTAACACTGGTAATGATGAGGGACAAACCCCTATTTCCAAACTCAATAAAGCAATGCGTAAGCGCTATAAGAAGCCACTGACTACTGAGGAACTCGATCACTTAAACGGTCGTTTGCATACACTTGAGCGTATGGGAGGCATGGGCGTTCCTGCTGGTATTGATCCTTACGCAGCGCAGCATCAAAGCCGCCGTGCTATGCGCGGACGTTAAAGCGCTGTATAGCTCTATCTCTTAGATCGCAGAATCGATTTACCTCTTTTAGTGAGTTGTCGGTTCTGCGATTTTTTTATGCGTTGGGTGAGGTGCTAACGTCCGTACTACCCAATCCGTTCCGAGCGTTTGAGTGGTACTGCTCTGCAAGCATTGATTTTAAGGGAGTTCGGCGGCTGTTTCTCCCAAACGCTACGCACGGTTTAAGCGTTACTGCTTTTGGGAACGTTCACACGGTGCGGGAAACTGCCGCAACACTCAAAGCGCTTTTACAAAGTGAGCGATACAGGCGAAACAGGGTGCTTTGAAGGTGCGTTTGGGACTGTACTGCTCAAACGTTACGTAACGATTGGGAGATACGGCAGACGCCCCCGATTCCGTGGCATAAGTATCGTTACAACGGAGTTTATTCCACGGAAAAACAGCACACCTCCGTAAAGTCGCTAACCTATGTACCGTCACGACGCTACATAGCTAACCGCCTTCATGCCTCACCGCGTAACTAACCGTAACAAACTTGTAACCTGAAAAGACGTTTTCAGACTGCCCTGTCTCTAGAATGGGAAATGTACGTGATCCCAACAAACGAAGGTTAGTCTCATGACTCTTTCTACAAAGGAAGATGTAGAAGCTCTCATCAATTCTGAGGGCATTGAATATGTATCTGTTCGATTCACTGATTTGATTGGCGTTCAGCAGCACTTTAATGTACCAGCAAGCGAGTTCCTCGACAGTGCATTTACTGATGGCATGCCATTCGATGGTTCCTCAGTGCAGGGTTTCCAGGCAATTAACGAGTCGGACATGAACTTGATTCCTGATGTATCCACTGCCTATATCGATCCTTTCCGTAAGCACAAGACTTTGAATGTAGCCTTCTCTATTGTTGACCCAATTACGGGTGAGGCTTATTCTCGAGATCCTCGTCAGGTTGCTGCTAAGGCGGAAGCATATTTGAAGTCCACCGGTATTGCAGATACTGCTTCTTTCGCTCCCTGAAGCTGAGTTCTTCGTATTCGATAAGGTTCGTTTCGAAAACTCTATGCGCACCTCCTTCTATGAGGTTGATTCCGATGAAGCTGGTTGGAACTCCGGAGCTCAGACCAACTTGGACGGCACTCCAAACATTGGTTTTAAGAACCAGGCTAAGCGTGGCTACTTCCCTGTTCCACCCCTAGATCAGAGCGCAGATCTTCGCGATGAAATGGTGCACAACCTCCAGGAAGTTGGTTTAGTTCTTGAACGTTCTCACCACGAAGTAGGTGGCGCAGGTCAGCAGGAAATTAACTACCGCTACAACACTTTGATGCACGCTGGCGACGACCTCATGAAGTTTAAGTATGTCGTGCACAACACTGCAGCTCAGATGGGTAAGGCTGCAACCTTTATGCCTAAGCCAATTGCTGGCGATAACGGTACTGGTATGCACTGCCATCAGTCGCTGTGGAAGGACGGCAAGCCACTGTTCTACGATGAGAACGGTTACGGCGGTCTGTCTGACATTGCTCGCTGGTATATTGGCGGTCTTATTAAGCATGCTGATGCTGTACTCGCCTTCACCAACCCATCCCTCAACTCTTACAAGCGTTTGGTTCCAGGCTACGAAGCTCCAGTAAACCTCGTGTATTCTGCACGTAACCGTTCTGCTGCAATTCGTATTCCTTTGGCAGGTAAGTCTCCTGCTGCTAAGCGCATTGAGTTCCGTGCTCCAGATCCAAGCTCTAACCCATTCTTGGCTTTCTCTGCTCAGTTAATGGCTGGCTTGGACGGTATTTTGAACCGTATTGAGCCACCTGCTCCAGTAGATAAGGATCTGTATGAGCTTCCACCAGAAGAAATGGTGGGCATTAAGACAGTTCCAGCTTCTCTCGATGACGCTTTGAAGGCATTGGAAGAAGATCATGACTTTAACTGCAGGTAACGTATTTACAGAAGATTTGATTGAAACATGGATTGATTTGAAGAAGCAAGAGATTGACGCTGCTCGTTTGCAGCCAACTCCTTTGGAGTATCAGCTCTACTTCCACATCTAAGAGTTCACTGCGCATCTGTGTGCCTCATCATTGTGAAAATAATGATGAGGCACATTGCTATAGTAAAGATATGTCTAAGAAAATCCGTACAGCACTTATTCTTCTTCTGGCTCTTGCCCTCGTTATTGGCGCAGGATATGCAGCTATTACTCGCTTGTTCCAGATTTCTTTAGCCGCAATCAGCAGCGCTCAAGCTGAAGAACAAGGAACTGAAGCAAGCCGATACTAAAAATATTGTGACTGAAGATATTTCCGTGTCTCACGATGGGCGCAATCTGTACGGTTATCTTGTGGCACCAAGAAATTATAAAGATATTAGTTTGCCGTTGATTATTGTGTCGCACGGATATAATTCCAATGCTGATGTGAGCTCAAAATTTGCTACTTTAGCAGCTCAACGCGGCTATATGGTCTACTCTTTTGATTTTTATGGTGGTGGTAATTCAACCCGCAGCGGAGACCCCGATATGCTCGACATGTCTGCTTTAACCGAAAAAGCAGATTTGAATGCTGTGCTTGATTATTGGAAGTCTCAGAAAACTGTTGACTCATCTCATATCTATCTTGCGGGGATTAGTCATGGAGCTTTAATCAGTACTTTGGTAGCAGCAGAGCGCGCCCAAGATATTGCTGCAATGGTTCTTTTCGCTCCTGCTTTCCATGTTACCGACCTCGTCAAGCAAGGTATGCAAGAGCTCGGCTACACAGATATTTCTCAGGTACCCGATACGGTCTCCTACAAAGACCACACTGTGGGTAAACGCTATATTGCTGATGCCTTAACTCTTGATATTCCTACAGCACAGCGCGCATATGCTGGACCTGTTCTTATTATTCACGGCACTGCGGATACAGTTGTTCCGTACAGTTATAGCGAAACTGCGCAGAAAACCTTTCCCCATGCTCAGCTCATGTCGATTGACGGAGCAGATCATTCTATAAGCGATTTCGTTTCTGTTGGCACTCTCTTAAAACTTGACGAGTTTATGAAGAAGAACTGATAATTCCTGCGCAACCTGCGGACCCCACCATTGAATATATCCTGCACGTGTAGGGTGAATAGGATCTGCCATATAGGTTGCGCGAGACTGTGAGCTAAAAGCTTCATTATTGAATAAATCAATAATCTCGAAATCCGCGCGCTTAACCTGTACATCATGCACAGCAGTAACAAGCTGAGCATAATCGTCACTCTTAAACCACGCATTCGTATACATAATCACGGGCGCTTGCCATTGATTATGCACATAATCAATAATCTGTTCTATCGCAGCAATACTTTCTGCAGTGCTGTAGCCAAGGCGCGCATCATTCGTCGATAACTGAAGTAAGAAAATATCCACATCATCGGTAAGCGCAGTATGTGCACGCAAACGTCCACATACGTATCTGCCCCATCACCAGCTAAAGATGTTCCGTTCACAGCGTCCTTGGTAACCTGCAATCCGAAACGTTGAGCTCAAAAATTCAGGCAGAGCCACCCCACCAGAAGCAAAACCCCACGTCACTGACGAGCCTAAAGCAAACAGTCTCTTACCGCGTAAATCCGAGCGTATAGGTTCTACTGTATCGAGGGAAACTTTGTTACCGCGCAGCCAACGCCATCCTGGCAGGAACTTAATCACCATAATCGCGCTCCATTAAACTGTTCACCATAGAACTAAAAGCGTGAGCTAGTGGCGTGCAGGCTAAAAGAACCATCAGCATTCAAAACAGCTGGACGACCTGATTCACCCACCTCACGAATATCTGTTTCTAAAGGAAGCTGAGCCAATAAAGGTACACGATGTCCGAGCTTATTTTCTAACTGTTCGCTCAGTTGAGCTGCTACACGCGCACCTCCTCCTTCGCCGAACAAACGTAGCTTTTCGCCCTTATGCTCGTACCAAGACATGTTTTCTACAACACCTGCCACATCCATCGGTACTTGTAATGCTACTAAGCCAGCGCGCACAGCAATATCGGAAGCGGAAGGCTGTGGTGTAGTAACCACTATCAGTTCAGCATTAGGTAAGGCTTGAGCCACGGAAATAGCTATATCTCCTGTGCCTGGAGCTATATCAATAAGAAGAACATCTGGCTCCCCCCACCACACATCAGAGAGGAATTGTTCTAAAGAACGTTGTAAGCGATGATCGCGCCATAAAATCGCACGATCAGAGCCAGCAAACATGCCAATAGACATGACTTTTTGTTCCCCTATGCCTCAACAGGCATAAGCATGCCGTTCAAATTCGTAGGATGTGTTGTAACACCCATTAAGCGAGGCATGGAAAAACCATAAATATCAGCATCAATAACCGCAGTATCATATCCAGCGGCGGCAAAGGCGGCAGCTAAGTTTGCCGTTACGCTTGACTTTCCTACCCCACCCTTACCTGAGGCAACAGCAAAAATACGTGTTTTAATGCCCTTCTTATGGAAAGGATTTTCGCGGCGAGCCTGCTTTCAATTGAGTTACTAAATTATTGAGTTTTTCCTCGCTCATCGAACTAACATCGAGGTCAAGCGTTAACGAAACATCAGGGTAACTTGCCACTGCCTGCTCAATTTTCTCGCGGATAACATCGGAGAGCGGACAGTGAGGAACAGTCAACTCAATATGGAGGTGAACAGTAAAATGTCCAGCTTCCATCTGATTGACTTCTACGCCGGTTACCATTCCCAAGTCAGTAATTGATTTACCCAGTTCAGGATCAATTACTCCCGTTAAGCGTGCATAAATCTCACGAGCAATGCGTTCTTCTGTCATGCGTCCATCTGTCCAGTTGCCATAAGCTGCAGGAAAGTTGCAGAATCCATAATCGGCACACCCAACTTTTCCGCCTTCGTTACTTTAGACGCTCCAGGCTTATCTCCGGTAACCAGATACGAGGTTTTCTTACTCACCGATGATGTGGTTTGCCCACCGTGAGCAATAATCGCTTCTTGAATACTTTCGCGCGTATATCCTTCAACACTGCCCGACACAATAAGTGTTAAACCTGCTAGGGTTTGTTCGCCCTCGTCGAGCTGAGGCTTCTCCTCTACGCGCATACCTACACCGGCTTGCATCCATTCATGCAGAATGCGACCACGCCAATCGTCTAAGTCAGCAATATGACTCATCCAGTCATAGACGGATTGCGCTAGAGCGTCTCCTACACCATTAATTTCTAGCAGTTCTTCTTTCGACACTCCAGTAAAAGATGGTAAAGATGGGTAACGGTTTGCTAAACTGCGTGCAGATTCAGGTCCAATATGACGAATAGATAACGCCACTAGAACACGCCACATATCCGCTTGGCTGGCTTTGCGATAACTGCTTACATAGACTGCACATTCTTCGTAAGCTCTGGTATTTCACCATTCTTAGCCCTCTTAGCAAAGGCAGGAACTTGCCTCCACAAGCCCGATCCGGTAGTGCTCAATTTTTTCTTTACTGTGCGACCTGTATCAGGATTTATGTAATTCGTGTAGCGTTCGAGTGGTATTTCTTTCCACACGCAATATCTCGCAAAGAGCGCTCATCCAAGCTAAACATATCGGCTAAAGTACGTACTGCCGGTATTTGTGTTGGGGAAGTTGCAGACCCTCTGCTGGTTTGTATACAGGTATGATCTTCGCCGTCCATCACCTCAATTTTTTGAGGTTCGGAGCATACACATCAACAGATGATGGACGATTCAGTTCAGGATTGCCCAATGCTTCGGCAACTTTATCGCCTAAAGAATCAATATCGAAAGCTTTACGACTGCCGAACATAGAAATACGTTCGGTAAGCTGGGCTGGGCAGCTTTCAGTATTAGGGCAACGGAAATCCTTATCTCCTCTTTTTTTCGAGAGCAATAGGTGTGCCGCAACCTGGGCATACCGTTGGCATCACAAAAATCACGAAGCTCGTTTTTCTCGTCCTTCGCTGCAGATAAAACTTACCCTACAATTTCTGGAATAACATCACCGGCTTTACGCACCACAACAGTGTCACCAATTTTTACGCCTTTTGCCTTAACTTCAAAAGGATTATGCAAGGTGGCGCGCGAGATTGTAGAACCAGCTACCAGCACAGGTTCTAGCTGACCTACTGGGGTAACTCGACCAGTACGCCCCACTTGGACGGTGATATCACGTAAACGAGTATTGACTTCTTCTGGCGGATACTAGGCATGCCACAGCTCACCGCGGAGCTCTCGATGTTTCACCGAGCTGACGTTGAGAGCGCGTCGTCCACCTTTAACCACAATACCGTCTAAGGCATGTTCAATGTCGTAGCGATGTTGACCGTAATAATCAATCATCTCCACAATCTCATTAAAGGAATGCACAATGCGATTATGGGGAGACACAGGAATCTGCCATGTTTTATACAACGTATAAGCATCGCTGAGACGTTCAAGATCAGAATCATGCGAGGAATGTGCCCCACTGCACACGACCCAAAACCATGCGCATAGAAAGACAGTTTACGACGAGCAGTTATAGCTGGATCTTTTTGCCGCACGGATCCTGCTGCAGCATTGCGAGGATTAGCAAAAAGTGCTCGCCCTTCACGCTCATTAGCACGGTTGAGCTCTTCGAAATCATCGAAGCGCATAAAAACTTCGCCGCGAATTTCCACCAGCTCAGGAATATCATTGGCATCGCCTGCCAAGGTTACTGGAATATTGGCAATGGTACGCACATTAGCCGTAATATCTTCACCGGTTATGCCATCGCTTCGAGTTAAACCTTGGTCGAGCACGCCATTGCGATAAATAAGATTCAATGCTAAACCATCAATCTTCACTTCGCTCGTCATAGTAAAATGAGAAGCACCAGCATCAGCTAATTGACGATGAACACCCTCATACCAGCTTTCCAATTCTCCGAGAAAAAGACGTCATCAAGACTAAAACATCTGGGAAGGATGACGTGCAGAAGCGAAATCTTGTGAGGAAATTACCTCCCACACGATGCGTAGGACTTTGCTCATTATCTAAAGCTTGAAATTGAGCTCCAAGCGCTTAAGAAACTCCATGCGAGCATCATATGCAGCATCGGAGGCTACCGAGCATCCTTCACATAGTAGGCAATTTGGTCAGATTCTACCCATGCAGCCACACGCGCCCACACGCGGGCAGCATCATCCATGCTCAGCTCAGTAACATCGGCAGCATTGAGACTCAGAGCGCTAGAATCTGTATATTCCAAGGATTGCCACCACGGTTTATCGCCTTGTTCAGACAAGCTGCTGGCAATCACATTCTCATCATCAAAATCAAAAGCATCTTGAATATTAGGCATTGAGAGACCTCAAGAATTGAATATCAATAACATCTTCAAGTTCTGGATTATCGTCGTCTAAGGAGAGAGTAGCAGAAGCTATGCGAGCAGCTGCGGCACTCAAGGTGCGACCAGCAACAACAAATTACTATCCACAGCAGCAATAGCGCTTGGAGCCATTAACATAGCTGCCTCAGTAAAAGGCCAGATATCAATATCAAAAATATGCCAAAGCATCTGTGCACTCATCGAAGGTCAGGGGCAAAGAAATATCCTGCGAGCGCGCGCGATCAATCAATTCTTCAAGCTCTGCATCGCATGCGGTACCGTGCTTTCGCTAATACGAATGCTCATCACGTAACAGGCAGCAGCTATCTCAAAATCATCTTGCATCCATGCCGCGTATGCCATGCGATAATATGCGTAGGCTGCATCATCTTTATCTAAGGCCATATGCAAAGCATTACTTGCTGCCGCAAAAGAAGATTTCCAATCATTATTTTCCGATAAAGCAATTGCTAAACGTAAATGAGGAAGCGGATATGCCGGCGCATATGATACTGCGGTATTCAAATGGCGCAGAGCCACTTCAGGACGTCCTATATGCGAATACACTTCCACCATTTCCATATGTGCTTGGAAAAGATTATCTGGTATTAAAACAAGTTTCTTATCTGGTGATGCGAAAAGATGATTGTATACCACTCGTTCCGCATAGGAATTGAAACTACACTGGAACACGATTTGAGCTTTTAAAAAGCGTTATCAAGCTCGCTTAAACGTGTTTCCATCATATTTAAGGCTTCTGGTGATTTCCCGACATGAAAAGTTTCACGCGAGGATGTGCGCACAGCATCTAAATCCTGAGATAAGGTAAAACGCGTACGATCGATAGGTAAGCCATCAATCACACTGCGCACATAAGACTTCCTTATGCTCATTGAGTTCCGGATCATTAATATCGTCAATATATTCGGAAATCTTTTGAGCGCGTTGCAGTACGCTCCACTGCTGCGCTGTGGCAAAAAGCAGCAATATCTTCTTGAGCGCGTTCAAGAACATCCGAACGTTGAATAGACAAATCATGAGCAACGCTTGCAGCTAAGATTTCTTGAACTTCTGGTTCAATGACAGCGCGCGATACTTCTGGCTCATCTTGAGCACCCTGAGGAGTGAACAAAGCATCTCGTAAATCTAAAGCTGTTTCAATAGGCTGTAAAATACCGTGATCGTCCACATGTATGCGGCTGAGTTCAAACGCCGCATAGAACTTGTATGGCTGAGATAAACCTTGTTCGCGCAGTAAGCGCATAAAACGGTCACGCTCAAAAACAACGGCTGCTACAGTATTCGTTAAAGCTGTGCGGCGAATAAGTTCTAACGGGTCTGTGCCTGGTGCAGACATAACACTGACGCGCGGTTCGCTCGTTTCATCCTCGTTATCGTTCTCGCTGCGGGTTACTTCTTCAAATAACGCGCGAATTTCGTCATCGCTTGGCTGATTATCTGCAGCTTCGAAAGCTTGTAACTGATCCGCAGAGAAGTTCGCAGACTGCATGATATCCATAAAAGCATCGTTATAGTTACTGTTTGACTCAGCTGAACCAGACTGCTCACTTTTAGAACCATGAGCATGAGAATGCGCATGATGCGGATTATCCATACCCATACTGTCGAGAGCACGCATAAGTAAGGCGTACATAGTAGGATCGCGATCTTCAATATCTTGAGCGCCAGCCAAGTTATCGATGCGCACGGCAACACGGGAAATATTATCGCTAGCACCGAACGCTAAAGCCGCCAAAATAATACCCACACGGAGGTTATAACGTGAGCTCATTTGTTGACGTTCTACTTCGTTCACATCTACCCATTGCAAAGTGTGCGCGTCAAAACGACGAGTAGGCATAACTGTTGATGCTGTGCTCGTAAAATCAATAACTGTTGCTCCAGAGGACTGCACATCCGCACGGAAATCAATATCGCTTCGCAGCGGCAATCGCAAATGCGCAATCAGCTTCGACAATGCCCGCCTATACACCCACTGGCTGGTATGCATGCCATGCTGTTGCTCCAATTGCGGATTCTGCGCATAACGTTCATGCGAGGCGGCAATATGGTAGGCGGTTTCGCGCGCCGCCTGCACCATCGGGTACACAGCATTGACCTGTTCAATATTGTTCAAGCTAAGCCGCATGCCCTCAGTCTGAGAGTTTTCCCTCATCCCGCCTAGCCTGCGCATAGAACTGCCCTAACCAGCTCGAGGAAAACGAGGTTTCCTGCGTTGCATCCGGACCTGTATTCGCATAGCGCAAAGCTGGTTGCGCCAACGCATCATCCACCCCATGAGTGGATAATGTACTAAGCGCATCGAAAGCCGGATTCTCGAGTAAATCTGTGCTTAATTGTGCAGCATACGCTAAGCTAATCTCATCTTCGGTCGGGGTAAAGTCATAATGGTAATTGTTTTCAATCACACTACTGACCGCGCTAAAACGGTTCAGATTCGACTCAATACGCAAAGTTTTTAATGCCGACTCAAAATCCACACCATTGCGAGAATGCAAATAATACAAATGCGATTTCGGATTAGTCATTAACTCCAAATTTTCTTGACCATGCGTAGCCTCCAACTGGGAGATGCGGTCTAAAGCACCCGACTCACGCATAGTATGAAGGAAATAATCTTCCAATCCAGAAATCTTCGAGCCTGCCGCACGAGCCTCGCTCAATATCACGCACGCTGGTACGAATTGCACTCAAAGGCGCTTGTTGGCGAATACGACGATAAATATTCGACGTACCAAAACCGGTTACGTGCACTGCTTCCGTTGCTAAGGTCGGTTGCGCATAAATCACACAATAGGCTATGCACATCGCCGCATTATAGTCTAAATCAGCTGTGTCTTGGCCAGATACCGCAGCAGAACGCACCTGCTCAAAAGTATAGGAATCTTTACCTTTTTCGTCGCCCTCAGCCACGATGACAGCCATCTCAACCGCCCATCTTCTCCACGAGCAACCACTGCCCCATGATCTACAGTAATCGTTCCCGCAGTAGAAGGGTAGGATCGGTACGCATAAAACGATACTGATGAACGCCTCCCTTGCCTTCTTCGGCTAACATAACGCGCGCATCAAGTTGAGTAATATCTGCGTCCAAAAAATTAGTTTCATACAAACGAGCATGAGCATCTGCGAGAGCTACAGGAACAAAATGATTTTTTGCCGTAAAAACGCCCACAGCAACACGAGAAGTATCCATAAGTGCAGGATCGCGCACCCATCCCACCTGAAAATCATGCGTGCCAATCGTAACTGTTTTCACTACTTTACGCGCTACAAAAATCCCTAAAGCGTACTCATTGCGTGCCCAGGGAAAGATATCAGTCACCCTGTGATAGTTGCGTAGTTTGTTTGATTGGCATGGTCACATTCTCCCAAACCTATATGACATCGTTTGTGCACTCATGCTTATAGAATAACCTGCATGGCGTGGGCTTCATTCTTAGATTCTAACTTAGCTGGCAATGAGCACAGCGAACCACACAAGGGCAATAAAACATCGGTCTGGGAACGTTGTATGCGTAGCGCAGGCATACGTTTTTTTCGTTCTAGCTCTTCTGATTATTTTCAGCCTCGAACTAACACTTTTTAATCTAGGAAGTTGGTCTCGCCTTCATCGGCGCAACAGCAGACCCTGCACGTTCACCTCGTCCTGCTCATTTTCCGCGCATAACCTTCAGATTTCTTCCCGCAGTGGTCAGCCGCGCGTGCTCGTTAAGGATGTTGATTCTTCTCTTTCTATACCTGTGCGAGCGAATACCCGCATTCGCACCTTAGAATTTGCTCCCTGCTCGAGACGAAGACCTCGGAAGCAACTTCTCAACGCAAAACGACGCTTCCGCGCCGAATACCTCGGCAGACACCACCACCCCACAAGCCCCTCGCCTCAAACTTCTTTACCCGCGTCACCATCGGATCTCAGCAAATTACCTTGCGTGCCGACCGCCCCACTTTTTGCTTTCTTAAACAAAGAAACCAGCGATGCGATTGCACGCGAGGGTGCAGTAACTGTGCGCTTTGTGGAAGGCTCCTCAACACGCGTGAATTTAGCCTCCGTAACACTCAATGCACACAAACCATTAGCGCATCAATCTCCTGCGCGTGTGCGTTTTGCTTCTTATTGCTGGATTCTTGTGGGCTATGCGCCCTCGCTCACGTGTGCACAGTATTAAGCTTAATTCTCAGTCTCGCGCACAACGCTTGGCTTTTTGGGCTTGTTTTGGTGTGCCTTTGATTGTGCTCGGTATTATTGTGGTTGCTATTGCTGGTGTTTTTGTGGGCACAGATCAGTGGTGGGATCGGGGCAATTATATTTATTCGTATCATCACTATATTTTGGTGGCTCAAAGTCTGCTTGAAGGTCATGCATGGCTCAATATTCCTGTTGATCCAATTTTCGATGCTTTAGCAATCCTTATAATCCTCAGTTGCGCAATACTGCTTTAGCTCAGGGCGCTTCAATTTACTGGGATTACGCCTTCTACAATCACCACTGGTATTCCTATTTCGGCATGTTGCCGAGCGCTCTTATTTATATTCCATTCCATCTGCTTACTGGGCGATGGCCGTCCATTATGGCTGTGGTTATTCCTCTTCTTATGCTCACAGTTCTTCTTCTGTGCGGTATTGTTGTGCGCTTACTTGAACGTTATTTTCCGCATACTACGGTGGAACAGCCATTATTGCCATGACAACCGTTTTTATTGGCACAAATATTATTTCGCTGATTGTTGTAACAAACCTCTATATTATGGCTTTTGCCAGTGGTTTATGCATATCATCTTTAGGCGTTTTTATCTGGATGAAAGTTAGCTCTGATTCGAGCGCGCGCTCGAATATGTGGCGTATGATTCTCGGCTCTCTGCATTGCTTTTTGAGCACATCGTGCCGTCCAACATTTATTTTTATCGCTATTCTTGTTGCTCCAGTTTTCCTTGAGCTGGTATGGAAGAAACCATTGCGCACAGTTCTTGGCGCAACTGCTGTAAATATTGCGGCTGCTTTTTGCCGGTTTAGCTCCTGCTTTGTGGTACAACTGGTGGCGTTTTTGGCTCTATTACTGATTTTGGTGCTGCGTATCAGATTACTGTGGCAGATATGCGTCATCTGCATGTTCCTGCGCTTTCACTGCTGCAAGGAGTGAGTATTTATCTATTCCGTCCTCTTGAAGCCAGCGCTAACCCTCCGTTTGTTGAAGCTCCATTTGTTTCTACTGCTACATGGATTCATCACGAAAGTATTATTGGCGGTTTCTTTATTTTTGCCCCGTTAGTACTGCTCAGCTTGTTCAGTCTTATGTTTCGAGAGGTTCGTTCACGTTTGCACAAAAATTTCGTGTGGCTCTACTGTGTGCTGGGAGTGGTGATTGGATTATTCCTGTGCGTTTTTGTGACGCGCAGCGGCGGTATAGCATGGCGTTATTTTGTTGATTTTAGCTGGGCTTTCGTTTTTGCTTCGCTTCCCGCTTTTTCGGCTGTGATGGATTATGCTGCCAGTGTGCGCGATACTTGGCGAGGAAAGCTTGTCTATTCAACCGTCAGTATTATTGCACTGTACCAAATTCTTATACTTCTGGCCAGTATTATGGTTCCTAACCGTTTTGCATCTTTCACCCAGTATGCGCCTGCTGTATATTCGAGCGTGGTTGATGCGCTGACTATTCTTGGTTAGCGTCTTCTTTTTCTGCTTTCCAACGTTCAATAGCCATTTCGGTATGCGCCCATGCTGTAGTAATAATCACGCTGAGAATAACGCCTAAAACTGTTCCAATCAGACGAGAAACAGCATAGAAAATACGGTCATCGCCAAACTGCACGAGTATAACTAAAGCGAGCGAAATCATCGTAATTTTCCAAGACGCGGACGGCAACTGAAAAGCGTAAAATAGAGCGCCAATAATCAAAATCGCTGTAAAAGCTAAAGCAACGAATACATACGGATCATTGCCTAATTTATCGTCCAGAAGAACGACTCCTAAACCGAAAATACCGCCAAACATTGTGCCAATAAGACGGATCCAACCGGCTTTACGTGCTTGTTTTCTATCTATCTGCGTGCACACAACTACTGCAGTAGCCATAGATGTAGTCATGTAATGGCTAACAAAAAGAGATACAACTGCCACCACTGCAATGCCTAAAGCTACTTCTACTTCTAAAGTAGTTAAGTGCGGTTTATCAATTCGTTCAGATATTTTATCGATTGTAGAAAAGGCTCTATCGCGAAGCTTCTTCACACTCATATCTCGTCAATCATGCTTTCAATTACGTCAATAGTTTTCGTCATTATTGTGTTAAAAATTTTAGCTTCTGGCAATAAGGATATCGCCATATAGCCATTAGCGTGAAAATCAAAGAAATATCCAGGAGCACTCATAGCATGAAGAGTGTCGAGTAATCTTTCTCCTACAAGGTCATCGTCTAAGCTCGACGGTAAGCGTAACAAAGCGCTCCATCCACCTTCAGCACGCAACACACTCACCAATCCGCGTGTAGCAGACGTATTGCGCGTATAGTTCTTGAGCCATTCGTAATTTCCTTGACACCGCGCAGCTATATTTTGCGTTTGGTTATCAGCGACAGTCAGTAACGCCGGTATCTGCGCCGTAATCAGTGAAGACATAGGAAGAAAATCATCGGCAATATAATCCAAACGACGCACTGCTTCTTCGAGCATCTCATGCGGCCCGCTGGCGTAAATCCATCCGATCTTCACATCCGCAGCAGCTAACATTTTCGAGAAAACCATCTAAAGCAAAAGTTAAAACAGAGTTCTCTCCTGCCCAGCGCGATCGCGAGTCGAAAGCATCAAGAGGAAAAATCATAAAAGACTTCATCTGCACTAATTGCCACATCATAGCGCTGACACAGAGAAATAATACGTTCGCGCTCCTCAGCTTTTACATACGAAGCTGTGGGATTATTCGGATTAATCAACACTATTGCTTTAATGGGATGCTCTGCCCTGGCTGATTATAGCGCTCTAAAGCCTGCTCAATACTCACGTAATCAATCATCCACGAACCGTCATAGCTCAGACGGTAAGAAACGGCATGTGCAGAGGTGAGAGCGCAAATAGATTCAATCAGCGGGTATCCCGGCTGAGGAAAAAGTATGCGGTCGCTCGGATCACACAGTAGCATCATAAGCCACGCATAGGCTTGGGATGTGGAGCTGAGAATATAGAGATTATCGGCGCTCAGCGTGCGGTTATAACGCTGTTCGAGATAACTGATAAGAGCGTCACGCGCGGATTTATCGCCATGCGGATCTGCTGTATACACAAAAATCTCTGAACCATGAACGCTTAATCCAAAATGCGTTGGGTTGAATCATTGAGGTTGAGCACACTAATGCCCTGTTCTTTGAGCTGCTGCGAGCGTAAAGACAGGGCATTAAGAGATTGCTCACCCGTGCGATGCGAAAACTGCACAAGCAAGTCCTTTGTTGATTGAATTTGTCGGTTGCGGTGTGGAGGTGTTGCGGTGTAGGTGGGCGGCGCTCTATTGCTTGGTCGATGCAAAATATGCTGCACCCACAATACCTGCATCGTTGAGCAAAGCAGCTGGAACAATCGGTGTTTCTATATCGACATATTCGAAGAACTTCTCATGTTTCTTAGAAACTCCTCCGCCAACAACAAAGACGTCAGGGCTAAAATACTTTTCAAGCAAACGATAGTACTTCGTTAAACGCTTACCCCACTTTTTCCATGTCAATTCTTTAGCAGAACGAACAGAATCGGCGGCATATTTTTCTGCATCTCCACCATCTAATTCGAGATGACCTAATTCAGTATTTGGCACGAGCACACCATTAATAATCAAAGCCGTACCAATACCTGTTCCTAACGTTGTTGCAATAACAAGACCCTCAGAGTTCTTCGCTGCACCAAACTGCGCTTCAGCTAAAACCGGCAGCATCAGCATCATTAACCACATGAACTGTGCGTCCCGTATGTTCAGACATGAAAGCATTCAAATCCACGCCCACCCATGACTGATCCAAATTAGCCATAAAATCAAGAGGCTTATCTGGTTTTACTGGAGCTGGGAAAGCAATACCAATCGGTGTTCCATCGTGCACATCAAAATGATCTAAAATCTGCTTCACAACTTCTGCTACAGCCTCAGGAGTGGAATGTTCTGGAGTTGGAATGCGCAAGCGTTCATCGGCGAACTTACCATGAATCAAATCAACGGGAGCACCTTTGATTCCCGAACCGCCAATATCAATACCAAAAGCTTGAGCTGTTTCAATCATGAGAATCTCCTCCTATGGGTTTCTCTCCATTGTCTAGCTGGATGTGAATCCATTCGTGTGTGTAGAACCGTTCGTTGATGTTCGTTGCTGTTCGTTGTTGCAAGAGCACTCGATGTGTTTGCGTTGCACTGCAAACTCGTCAGAGATGTTCTTGCTACGCAGTCTTCTTACTACATCAACCTCGGTTCTCTCTTCGCCCCATTATAATGCAAGTATGAGCACTACGCATTCTCAAGTCATTGATGCTATTAATGTTCGCATCTCTAACAGGATTTTTAGTCCTGACCTCATTGAAGAGGGTATTTTACGTCAGCTCATGCAACATATGGACGCGATGAGCGTTATTTCTGGGATTCGCATGACTTTTGTTGAAAATCATCCAGAATTATTTGAACGCATTGTGCGTGAACGTGGCGAATTTGTAGGCGCGGCACGTGATTGTGTTAAGCACCGAAAGACGATCTGCTTGCTTTTAGAAAAAGCAGGTTTTTATGGCGAGCGTCTTATTTTAAGTGCAACCTTACTGGGCTTAGCTACGAGCTGGGTTGATCACAGCATTGATTTAGAGTTAGCCAGCTCATTAGCAGGTATTCCTTCTGACGAAATTGCGTATGCCTGCTTAACTGTGGGATATTTCGAAGACCAAGAACACGTTTTGCAACTATCTTACGAAGCTCGTGCACAACTGCAAGCCACCCACCGTGGCGGACAGAATATGTCTGCTTTTGGGCGGCGTGACTCCGGAAAGTCCAAGTTGGTATGCCAGTGCGATTGAAGCGGTGACGAAAGCGCCTTTCCCTGCACATATGCAGCCTGTTCGTTTTCTTGCTGAGCGATGACGCCACAAGCATGCGCACCTTTATTGATTTAGATTTCTCATTAGGCACTACCCGTGATTACTTAATTCTCGGCATTGATAAATTACACGCTCAGATTGGTGCAGGTTCGGATGAAAACAATCCAACTGCCGGTCAGTGGCAATGGGGAAATGGCGGAATCTTCAGGACGAAATAGGCGTAGTGGCGTTGTAGTTTATGACGCATCGGATGCGCCCTCGCTCACAACGGTTAAAATCCTCAAAATGGACTGATAAAAGTTGTGAGTTATGACGCGTCGAGCGTGCCCTGTCTCACTGCACTCAGACCCCTAACACAATCCCTAGCACGCCTTTCTCTAGCGTAACTTCCCGGCGAGGCCTCCTGTAAATCCCCGACAAAAAACACGCCCTCTCAAAAACACACGCCTAAACACACGCCTCGATGCCCAGAGCGTGACCTTACCCACAGACAGCATAATCAGCTCTCATTGCTCGGTCTGGCATGATACAGTAAAAAGGTAAGTTTCAGGGCGAGGCGAAAAATCCTCGACTGGCGGTACAGCTCGCGAGCGCTCACGCGGTTGATTTGGTGAGAGTCCAAAGCCAACGGTTATAGTCCGGATGAAGAGAAACAGGAGTTAGCTATGCCTTCTCGCATGCCAAAAAAATAATTCATCGCAGAATACTCAACCATATTGGACCAGTCAGCGCATTGCTGTGTACGCACTGTTTTCCACGCTAGCAATTGTGCTGAGTTTTATTCAGATTCCAATTTTCCCTGCAGCACCGTTCCTCAAATACGATCCGAGCGGAATTATTGTTTTGTTAGCAGGCTTCGGATATATCCGTATGCAGCCGTTATCGTCAGCATTATTAGTTCGCTGCCTCATCTTGTCACCGATCCTGTTGGCGGCTTAATTATGCTTGCTTGCTCGTTGGCTTTTAGCGTGCCATCGGCGTGGCTCTACAAAAATCATCGTACCCGTGCTTTTTGCTTTAATTTCTATGCTGGTGGGAGCTGTCAGTTTTATTGTTGTTGCGCTACTGCTGAATTTAGCGATTACTCCTTTGTATACCTCCACACCGGTGAGCGCAGTAGTGTCTATGATTCTGCCGTTTTTGCTGCCTTTTAACGTTATTAAAGCAGTTATTCATTTGGTTATTACCACTCGTGCTATAAGCCTATTACTGGTTTGCTCAAGTCATTTATGAAATCTCAGAATGCTCAGCGCCGTGTTTAGCGCATTCTATGCATGAGGAGGGAGCATATAGATGACTGAGTGTGAAGCTTTTGCTCTACGGCATGTGAGCTTTGTTTATGAGACTGCTGGGATTAACGCCCATGGAGACGGATGCTGCTAACCGTTTAGAAACTGACGCTAATCAGAACCGCTGTAGCATACTGCACGTGCCGCCGTAGATGATGTGAGCTTGACTATTAAACGCGGTGAGTGGGTCACGATTATTGGTTCGAACGGTAGCGGTAAAACGACTTTATCGCGTGTGCGTTTGCTGCTGTGAGCGCCCGACCAGCGGTCAGATTAAGTGCTCGGCGAGCACTTTATGACGACGAGCGCGGTGCTCAGCGAAGCGTGTATGTGCGCGCGAGACGGCATATCGCTTACGTGACGCAAAACCCCGAAGATCATATTGTGGGCGAGACAGTAAAAGACGATGTTGCTTTTGAACCGGAGAATCTAGGCTGGACACCTTGTGACACTGCACGCACTGTAGACGAGTCGCTGCATGCCACGGGCATGATGTACGCCTCTAATAGTGGACCCGCACGATCTGTCTGGAGGCCAACAGCAGCGAGTGGCGCTTGTTTTGCATTGGCAGCGCATCCAAACATCCTTATTTTTGGATGAGCCTTTTGCCTATGTGGACGGTTCGGCGAGGCGAGCTTTGCTTGCAACTCTAGAGCAGGCGCATGCGCGCGGGGTGACTATTGTATTATTTCGCATCACCTGTCTGTTGGGCGCTATGGTCAGCGTGTGATTGAATTGAGTCGCGGGCGCATTGTGCGTGACCTGAGCGCTGGCGAGTTTGAGGCAGAGTTTAGGCAGAGTTTGGCAAACGGGATTCTTTCCACGCATGCAAATCGAGAGAATATTGAAAAAGGCAGGGATTGCCGTCAACGCTCAATCAAGTTCCAAAGAACCACTTCTGTCCACGCAAAATCTCAGTATTACATTCGCTGGTCATGCAGTGCTCTCTAACATCAATCTGAGCGTTAATCACGGTGATTTTCAACAATCAGTGGCGCTAACGGAAGCGGTAAAACCACCTCGTATCCGCTCTTGCAGGCATTACTCAACCTCAATCAGGCAGCGTGCACTTTCATGGTCAGCGTATCGGCATAGCCATGCAGAAGGTCGAAAAACAGCTTTTTCGCATCGACGGTTTACGAGGATATTGCTTTGACCCGCGCAATCTCGGATTATCCGAAACAGACATTCACCACAGCGTGCAGTCTACCACCGAGCTCCTAGGAATTACTCATCTTCTGGATTCATCTGTATGGAATTTATCGGGTGGACAGCAAAGGCTGGTTGCGCTTGCAGGAGTTCTTGCTATGCAGCCTGATTTAATTATTCTCGATGAACCTACAGCAGGTTTAGATGCATCGACCACGCAACGCATTCTCGGTATTTTACGCTCTTTGCATAAGCAGGGGTTAACCATAATCATGGTGACGCACGAGCTGGAGCATATTAAGACTCTTGCCACGCGCGCTTTTGTTTTGGATGTTCCTGCACAGCGTGCTGACGAGGCGATGCAATCGACTGTGCGCGCTCCACAGTCCACTTTTCGACCCTCGTGCTTTAACGCTGACTACACTTGCCATACTTTTCACGTTTTTTGCTCTGCAATCGCCTGCACAGCTTCTGCTTGGATTAGCAGTAACGGTTGTCTATGTATTCATGACTCGCATTCGACTGCGCGATCTTCTCACATGGGTTACACCATTTCTCTTCTTCATCTGTGTGATGGGATTATTCAATCTCTGTAGATCGTAGCGGTTCTGCTGTGTTCGCTACTCCCATCTTCACTCGTTACGACCGGCGGAGCTTGGTCAGCACTTTTGTATGCAGGACGTTTTGCTCTGCTCGCTGTGATTGCTGTGTCTTATCTGCATATTCTGCCACCAACACGCATTTCCGATGCTGTAGAAAATATGGCTCAGCCTTTAACGCGCGTTGGAATTCCTGTGCATCAGCTTTCTTTAATGTCTACGCTTGCTTTGCGTTTTATTCCTCTTTTATCCAGAGATTTTAAGGATTTAACCGCGGCTCAGGAACTGCGTGGCGCTACGATTACTCATGGTCCACTCGGCACGCGATTACGGTCGCTCCAAGCGCTGATTGTTCCTGCTTTTGCGAATGCTTTGCGTCATGCTGATAAGTTGAGCGTTGCGCTTGATGTGCGCGGATATGATCCGGATAATGCTCGCGTTCCGTGGCGCGTTATGCGCATGACATGGCGTGATTATGCGCTTATCTCTGCGTATGTATGCTATCTTGCGGTTATTGTTACCTTAGCATTTATATAGTTTTTGCTGTCTCATGCGCTGCTGATTGCCTCAGGACTGATAACAGTAACGTACTTTTTGATGAGGTTTGCGTTTTCTGCTTTATCTTTCATAGCTGAGCTTAGCAGCGAATGGTAAAGCTTTTACCACCTGTGATCTGAGTGGTCAAACAGCTTTAAGGTGTAGTGCTATTGATAGTGGTGAAAGATACAGCACAGAGCATTAATTCTTGCTCGCATCGCATGCAGGTCTACCTTACTACCACTTCACGAGCACATAAGATTGAATCACCCAACCATAGAAAACGGCTATCACTAGGTATTCACCAAGCGATAGCCGTCTATTCAGAACAATAAATCAGAAGTTATTCTGCTTCAGTAGTCTCAGGCTCAACCACTTCTTCAGTTTCAACCTCAGACTCAGCTTCTACAAAAGGCTTTGCTGAGAATGTGAATTCACCAAGATACCTTCACCCTCTGAATCCACCGTAATCTGCTCATTATCATGCAAATCACCCAGCAGAATCTTCTCGGAAATAGCATCCTCAATATCACGCTGAATAACTCGGCGCAAAGGACGCGCCCAAAAAGTGGGTCAAATCCCTTTTGCGCCAGCAAATCCTTAGCCTGATCAGTCAACTCAACAACCATATGACGCTCGAACAAGCGGTCGTTCAAGCGCGCCACGTCCAAGTCAACAATCTGACGCACCTGAGATTCGGTGAGCTGCTGGAATACAATAATGTCGTCCAAGCGGTTCAAGAACTCTGGGCGGAACTGTCCCTTCAGCTCAGTGGACACTTGATCCTTCATACGCTGGTAGACGTTTCGTATTGCCCCCAATATTGAAACCGGTATTTGCACTTTGAGCAATCTTGCTTGTTCCCAAGTTGGTGGTCAAAAATAATAATCGTGTTCTTGAAGTCCACTTACGACCCTGACCGTCAGTCAAATGACCGTCATCCAATACCTGCAACAAGGTATTGAAATATCAGGTGCGCTTTCAATCTCATCGAAAAGCACAACGGAGAATGGCTACGGCGAACTTTCTCAGTCAGCTCACCGCCTTCATCGTATCCCACGTATCCTGAGGCGCACCAAAGAGTCGAGAAGCAGCGTACTTTTCGCCGAACTCAGACATATCAATGCGAATCAAAAGCATTTTCATCGTCAAAGAGGAACTGAGCCAAGCTCTTTGCCAGCTCGGTCTTACCCACACCTGTTGAGGCAGCGAAAATAAACGAGCCAGATGGACGCTTTCGATCCTTCAAGCCCACACGTGCACGACGGATAGAGCGTGCCAAAGCAGACACAGCCTCTTCCTGACCTATAATACGCTTATGTAACTCAGCTTCCATGCTCAGCAACTTCTGAGATTCTTCCTGAGTCAGCTTAAAGACTGGAATACCCGTGGTGGAGGAAATAACTTGAGCAATCACTTCTTCGTCAACCACCATGGACACATCAGATTCGCCTTCGCGCCATGCCTGTTCACGATTTTTGCGCTTTGTCTCCAAAGTTTCCTGCTCGTCGCGCAAAGAAGCAGCTTTCTCAAAGTCCTGCTGAGCAATAGCGTCGTCCTTCTGAGTCTTCAACTCAGTAATGCGCTTATCCATCTCCTTGAGCTCAGGTGGAGCAGTCAAGCGACGAATACGCAGACGAGCGCCGGCTTCATCAATCAAATCAATCGCCTTATCTGGCAAATGACGGTCTTGAATATAGCGTGCAGACAGTTCCGCAGCGGACTGCAAAGCCTTATCCGTAATAGTTACACGATGATGATCCTCATAGTTCTTACGCAGTCCCTTGAGAATTTCAATCGTATCGGCAATACTTTGGCTCATTAACCTGGATAGGCTGGAAACGTCGTTCCAGCAGCATCTTTTCAATGTACTTACGATATTCATCCGTAGTTGTAGCCCCAATGGTCTGCAGCTCACCACGCGCAAGCATAGGCTTGAGCATGTCGGAAGCGCCCATCGCACCATCAGCAGATCCAGCGCCCACAATAGTGTGAATCTCATCGATAAAGAGCACAACATCACCGCGAGTTTGAATTTCCTTCAGCACCTTCTTGAGACGCTCTTCGAAATCACCACGATAACGCGAACCAGCAATCATCGAACCGAGGTCGAGAGAATAAATCTGCTTATCTTTCAGTGTTTCTGGTACATCACCATTAACCACTTTTTGAGCCAAACCTTCAACAACAGCGGTTTTACCCACGCCAGGTTCGCCAATAAGCACAGGATTATTCTTCAGTGCGACGGCTCAGCACCACCATAACGCGCTGAATTTCCGCACTACGTCCAATAACAGGATCAAGCTTACCGTCACGTGCCTGCTGGAGTAAGATTACGTCCAAACTGGTCGAGCAGAGCAGAGCCTGACTGATTCTGCTTATTCGCCACGCTTCCCTGAGTTTGCCAACTCACCTTGAGCACTCGAATCGTGCGTATCACGAATAGCATCAATAACAGAGGTACGCAGTTCGGTGAGATCTACATTCATCTTCACCAGAACTTGTGTGCCCACGCCTTCACCTTCGTGAATAAGCCCTAAAAGAATATGTTCAGTGCCAATATAGCTGTGACCCAATTGCAAAGCTTCACGCAACGACAGTTCCAGCACTTGCTTAGCATGAGGTGTAAAAGGAATATGACCAGACGTTGTGGCATTACCCTTGCCAATCATCTCCTCAACCTGAGCTTTGGTTGCCTCAAACTGCACGCCTTTGGCTTCCAATGCTTTAGCAGCAACACCCTCACCCTCGCGGATAAGACCCAGAAGCAAATGCTCCGTACCAATATAGTTATGCTGGAGAGAGCGCGCTTCTTCCTGAGCAAGCACGATAACACGTCGCGCTCTGTCAGTAAAACGTTCAAACATAAAGTCCTCCAAAAATTTTTCCTAGCTTAGATTGTACAGATAATTGTGCCGAGCTGCTCAATTTTTATGACTTTTCCACCCTAGAGCCAAAAAACTTGAGTGTTTGCCGCGCAAGTTCAGTAGTTCAACGCGGTAAGTTCGGCGTTTTCCTTGAATATCTGTGCGTGTCTTTTATGTAGGACTGTGCATTCAGCTCCAAGCGCGGTAGACTAGAGAAAAGGGAGGAATTATGACTGACATAACAATGCATACCCCTACGCCTCTTGGTGAGTTAGCCGTCGGAGTGGACGGCACCGCAGAATCTTTTGCTGCTTTAGAGTGGGCAATGCAGGAATCTGTGGTTACTGGTCAGAAAGTTCATGCTATTTATGGATGGACTCATTCTTGGGATTTAGGTGATGAGCCTACTTCTGCTGAAGAATGGCAACGAGTTCGCGCAATAATCAACGCTGATTTACGCACTTGGGCAGATCAGGCAGCTGAAGGCATTAATTTTGATCAATCCTTACTCAAGCTCACTTCGGTGCACTCTGCAGGCACTACCGCTCTGCTCGATATAGGTTCGAGAGCACACCAAATTGTGGTTGGACGACGCACTATGAGCATTGTGGCTCGCTGGTTCCTCGGCTCTATGAGCGAAAATTTGGTGTATCAATCCTCTACCCCGGTTACTGTGGTGCGTGCTGTCGATGCTTCTGATTCTTCTCGGACCAGCAAAAAGCATCGGTTTCGAAGAATTATTACCCGGTTCTAACCATCATTTACCGTTGGTAGTGGCGGTAGATGGTTCGCAACCAAGTTTACGCGCTCTAGATTTCGCCGTGGAATCTGCCCGTGCAGAACATCGCGATATTCACGTGTTATATGCGTGGCAAACAAAGACTTTAAGCCGTTATATGGAACAAGGACATGCTGTTCCATCTGTTGATGAGGGGCAACAGGTTGCCCAGCGCGTTCTGGCAACGCTCGTTGAGCAAGCTGAGATTCCGAATGAAAATTTCTGTGGTGCAACATGCGATTCATGCGGCTCCCTGCTAAAAGCGCTGATTGATGCTTCTCATTATTCACACCGCATTATTATGGGTTCGCGAGGTTTGTGCAGTTTGACCAGCACGTTCTGGGTTCAGTAAGCCGTAAACTGCTTGACTGCTCATGGGCTCCGGTGACGATTGTTCATTAACAGATAAGTGTGGGTCGATCAACGACCCACACTTATCTTTATTCTTCATCTACTAAATCATCTGGATTATCTACATCTTCCAGAATATCGGCACTTCGCCTCTTCTGCAGTAGGCTGAGCAACACGTGGACGCGAAAACAATAATAATGTCATCTCCATCATCCACTGTAGGCTCTGGCTGTATCCATAGCTGAGAAGGTTCTGGAGGATTAATATCTGAATGTTCGCCACACCCGTGATCAAGCGAAACAATACGACCGTCGTCTTGACTCCACTTATTGGCACAGACACCAAACATCGTGCCTAACTCACCTTGAAGTTGAACGAAGAAACCGCAAGTTTGGCATGTTTTACCCGCAGCTACACGTGTAGACAATGATTTTGGACCGTGAGTACTGTTATACCAACGCTCAGCTGTTTGTGCGCGACCTTCAGCAGATAATACGCGAGAGCGAGATAAATTCAGTTCTTCTACTATCTGAGTGTATTCTTCTACCTCGGTTTTTCGAAAGCTATCTGAGGCTTGACCGCCACTTACTCCTTGCTCTAAACGCTCATCGTCAGGCTCAGTCCCCAACACATCTGTGGGAGAAATATCGGAGAAGTAAACGATCTTTCCACGGTATCCACTCAGGAGCAAGCAAAGCATCTGCAGTAGGTACAAGAGAAGACTCGTTAACAGTCCACTTATCTGCCTGAATATCGTGATACATGGTGATGGACCACTGCCATCCCTCGTATCCTTTCAAAGCAGAGACAAAACGCATATCGAGAACATTGCTGTCTACTATCCACGCGCCAACAAAGTCTCCAACATGGTCTGCACTGTCTGCAATATCAAGTAAAGCAAAGCGAGCCTGCTCAATAACAGGCTGTTCCACCTCTACTGCTTCGTCAGCGCTCTTGTGCGGGGATTGTTCCGTCATGATTTCTCTCTTCCAGATGTGTGGTCTGGATTAATCCTGCACATCAAAATTATCTGCTATAGCACGCAAAACATGTGCTAGCTTTTGCGATTCACGTGCCTGAGGGTAGCGTCCTCGACGCAAACTATTACCAGCCGAGTCAAGAAGCTTAATCACATCTTCCACAATACTTGCCATATCTTCAGGCTTTGGTCGCGTTGCCTTCACCACAGACATAGCAGGACCAATAACGCGAATATCCATCGCCTGAGGTCCTCGACGGCTTTCAATACGCGAAAAACTCAACTTTTGTTCCCTGGACGTAAAGTTGTTGCCCCAGCAGGTAAAGCTATTGCTGGGACGAAAAACATCTTCGCCGTCTTCGCTACTGATAAAACCAAATTTTTATCAGCATCAAACCAACGTACTTTTTCCGCTTGGCATTTTCGTCCTTACTCTTACATGTATCTAAAACTCTTCGGTCTATTATTGTAACGCAAAGATAATTTTATTTCTTGGTTGATGTGTCCCTATCTCGACCCGAGCGAAATTTTGATTTCAGTTGTAGTCATATCCGCATCAGCGTTTTTCTTACGTCGTCCAAAAAATAGCAGGAGCAGTAGTTTTTCTCGCGCATCCGCTCCTGAGTAGGGTTCGTACTACTAAAAAGAACTGTTTGCGAAATAGGAACTACAACAGTTGTAGTCAAACCTCCGCCAGGGGTTTTTCATAGCGCAGATAAGACCGTGATGAGCCTTCACAATGGATTGCACAATAGACATACCTAAGCCAGTGCCACCCTTATCGCGAGCGCGGGAAGGATCAGCAGTATAGAAACGTTCGAAAATCTTGGTATATGCCTCGTCTTTAACGCCTGGACCGTGATCTCGTATTTGAATAATCACGTATTCCAGTATTAGATGCCGTGCCTGATTCTTTCACATCTTTCAAGAACTTATCTAGCGTTTCAGCAGTGGACGCTTCATTTTCTAAATCTCTCACAAGCGCACTGGCACGCACCACAGTTGCTCCCACTTCTACTGGCGAATCAGAAGGAGTATAACGGTGGATATTGCCGATAATATTTGTCATCACTGACGCATACGAACAGGGTCTCCCCCAGCATCAATGTGTGGCAACTGACCAGGAATAAAGGCAAGAGTATTATCTGTAACCTGCTCATCACTGTGGGTATCGTTCTGACCTTGCACCGGCTGCACTGACTGCATAATCGAGCCCATATCGAGACTCAAACGTCCTAGCAATAGTGCGCTCAGGGATCGAGGGCATGTAAAATCTTCTACGGAATCACCAAAATATCAGTCATATGCACTGTTTGAGCTAAATCAATTCCTCGCCCTTCATCTAAACGGGCGAGCGATAAGAGATCTTCAACAAGCGCGGACATACGTGTGCTGGATTTATCGATATGGTCAATAACCATATCTGCACTTTACAGGATCAGCTTGAGGTGATTTTTCTGCATTTTATACAGTTCTGTGCCGTGAATAACAGCAAGAGGAGTGCAACTCATGAGAAGCATCTGAAACGAAACGCTTTCATTTGCAAGGTAATATCTTTCCTGCTTTTTAAAGCTTCTCTCAATCTGCGAAAGCATCGTATTGAGGGAATTAGAGAGAGAACCAATCTCGGTATTTAACGGGGCTCTTTCTACACGCTGAGATAAATCACCGGCAGCAATTTTTTCTGCTGTCTGTTCCATCTTTCTCAAAGGACGCAGAGAGCGACGTACAGCAAGCAAGGCCAAAAATCCTGCAGTAATAACAATACCTACAGCCGACCAAACGAAATACACTGTTAAGGCTTGGATCGTATCGTTCACATCAAACAAAGACAGACCAATATAGACCACATATTCCATTCCTGTTGCACGGTTCACGTATTGCGCTGCAATAACACGCCACGGTGAATGAGCCATTATTGCTTGACGTTCTGTTAACGATACATTTTTCGACACATGAACACTAGCGGCAACAGTTGTTGGTTCACCATACAAGAAAGTTGCTGATTTACCTTCTTGAGGCAAGGTTGGTATAGATTCTACGCCATCATGTGCAATAGGAATAAGTGGCGTGCTCAACACATTATTATCGTTATCACGGATTTGCACAAAATAATCTGTTGGTCCGAGGTTCTGATTTCCTGTTGTAGAGTATGGAGAAGGACGTTTCTGTGATGCTGTATCAGAATTCTTAAAAAATTGTTCTTTTAGTTGATTTCCTAAAGACGGACTCTGCTCGCTACTGCTCTTTTGGTCGCTTGCATTTTCTGACTGTAATAAATCAATATTGTTAATAACCAGCGTTGCTTGACGCATTAACTGGGTATCTGTTTTCTGCATCAGCGCTGACGATACGAGTTGCCTCGATGCCAAGACAAGCACAGAACTAGCAACAATAAGAAAAACAAGCACCAGAGTCATGAGCCTAGCAGCCAAAGGAATACAACTAAGTTTCCATTGAATATTGTTCAAGAAACTGCGTTTTTTGCTTGACATAGGCGCAGTTTTATCCGTAGATTTTCCCATGACTCATGCCTTAGTACTTATGCTGTTATGTGCAGATAGTAATGACTACAATTAGTCGCGTGGTTCGCGAATCATATAGCCGATACCGCGTTTTGTTAAGATAATTGGCTCCACTTTTTGCGTATTACCTTCGTCATCCGTATACGTTACGCCATCAATCTTTTTGCGCAGATAAGAAATATATGATTCAACAATAGCGGCGTCTCCGCCCCAATCGTATTGCCATACATGATCGAGAATCTGAGCTTTGCTGAGCACACGACCCTCGTTATCCATGAGATAACGCAGTAATTTGTATTCAGTTGGGCTTAAATCAATGAGTTCTCCATGACGAGTAACATCGTGAGAATCTTCGTTAATCTCTAAATCAGCCACACGAATAACAGGATTATCTTCAACTTCTTCGCGTGTACGGCGCAAAATAGCGCGAATACGTGCCACTACCTCTTCAAGACTAAAAGGCTTGGTTACGTAATCATCACCACCAACGGTTAATCCCATCACCTTATCTTGGGTATCGTCACGTGCTGTGAGGAAAAGAACTGGCGCGTCAATTCCTTCTTGACGAATACGGCTTGTTACCGTAAAGCCGTCGATATCTGGCATCATCACGTCCATAATGATGAGGTCTGGTTGAGAGTCAACAATAACCTCAATAGCTTCAGTGCCGTTAGACGCGGTAATGACTTCAAACCCGAAAAACGCAAAGAAGCGGACAGGAGCTCGCGAATCGACGGCTCATCATCTACAACTACCAAACGTGCTTCTGATTATTTACCATAATGACTATAGTGACAGAGCTCTGAAAAATTAACTGAAAGCAATCTTGGATTTTAACGAGATTCTCTGTTCTTTCTCGGCGTGTTATTCACATTGGTTCACATATTCATTTTAATTTTTATTCCTGCATATAAGACTCCTAAAGTGAGAAGTACTTCTTTCTCGCATATCTCTACCCCAACCTCGAAAGGAGGTTATTATGTCTACATATCATGTAGATTCTGAGCATATTCTCAATGCCAGCACACAGGTGAATTCATCAATCGAATCTATTCGTTCTTCTGTGTCCACCATGTGCGCGCAACTGGCTGATTTAGAAGCTTCTTGGCAAGGCAGCGCTGCCACACAATTCCACGCTGTTATGCAGCAATGGCAAGCTGCTCAACGCACCATGGAAGAGTCTTTAGTATCTATTCAGCAAGCAATGACGCATGCCGCGCAATTGTATGCAGATACAGAAGCGCAAGCTAGTCAGCTCTTTGCTCAGTAGTTCAGCGTCTCTGCTGCTCAGAAGTGCAATATAGGTAGTGCAATATAGGAGAAGTCCTACCGCCCGCCAGGACGATAGGACTTCTCCTCTACTAGCTTCTATCAGCTCTATCAGCTAAAGTTCAGTAATTTCGAACTCTTTAGTAACCCATGTCTGGTGCTGCTGGAGCTGGAGCAGCTGGTTCTGGCTTGTTAGCCACAACTGCTTCAGTGGTGAGGAACAGACCAGCAATAGATGCTGCATTCTGCAGAGCAGAACGAGTCACCTTTACTGGATCGGTAACGCCTGCTGCCATGAGATCTTCATATTCGCCGCTTGCAGCATTGAGACCATGACCTGCTGGCAAGGAGCGTACCTTGTCGATAACAACGTCGCCAGACAAACCTGCGTTAGAAGCAATCTGCTTGATTGGAGCTTCTACAGCACGGAAGACGATGCTTGCGCCAGTTGCTTCGTCGCCTTCGAGCTGTACGGAGCTTTCCACAGCTGCAGCTGCCTGAATAAGAGCAACACCACCACCAGGTACGAGACCTTCTTCGATAGCTGCCTTTGCGTTGCGTACTGCATCTTCGATGCGGTGCTTGCGTTCCTTAGCTTCAACTTCGGTTGCAGCGCCAACCTTAATAACTGCTACACCACCAGCGAGCTTAGCCAAACGCTCCTGCAACTTTTCGCGGTCGTAGTCGAATCAGTTGCGTCAATCTCTTGACGAATCTGAGCTGCGCGAGCAGCCACATCGTCAGCAGATCCTGCACCAGGAGACGATGGTTGTTTCATCCTTAGAAACAATCACCTTAGCTGCGTGACCAAGAACAGTTTCGTCAATAGAGTCAAGCTTTAAACCAACTTCTTCAGAAACTACCTGTGCACCAGTCAAAGATAGCCATATCCTGAGCATAGCCTTTCACGACGGTCACCGAAACCTGGAGCCTTTACAGCAACAGTGTTAAAAGGTACCGCGAATCTTGTTGAGTACGAGAGTTGAAGAGCTTCGCCATCAACGTCTTCAGCGATAATAAGCAATGGCTTACCAGACTTCATAACAAGTTCAGCTACATGCACAATATCCTGCTGAGAAGATACTCTTGCCAGATGTGAGCAAGATGTATGGATCTTCCAAAACAGCAGTCTGGTCTTCTGGGTTAGTTACAGTAAGGGGAAATATAACCCTTATCGAAGCGCATACCTTCAGTGAAATCAAGATCGAGACCGAACTTATTGTTATCTTCAACGGTTACAACACCGTCCTGACCAACCTTGTCCAAAGCCTCAGCAATACGCTCACCAACCTCTGGATCTGCAGCAGAAATAGTTGCAGTTGCTGCAATCTGTTCCTTGGTCTCACGTCCTTGCAGACTCAAGCAAAGACTTTCAACAATGGCGTCTGCAGCCTTTTTCAATCACCACGACGCAAAGCGATTGGGTTAGAACCTGCAGTAACGTTCTTCAAGCCTTCGTGCACCAAAAGACTGAGCCAAAACGGTTGCAGTTGTGGTACCGTCACCAGCAACATCATCAGTCTTTTGCAACTTCCTTAACGAGTTCTGCACCAATGCGCTCTGTATGGATCTTCCAGATCAATTTCCTTCGCAATGGATACACCATCGTTGGTACAGTTGGAGCACCATAAGTTTTGTCAAGAACAACATTGCGACCCTTTAATCTCAAAGTTACCTTTACAGTGTCTGCCAACTGATCAAGACCATGCAAGCATACCCTGACGTGCTTCATCATCATAAGCAATAATCTTTGCCATGATTATCCTTTCCAGACGAGTTTTCTGTCGAGTTTCTTTCAAAACCTGAGTCAATTACACTCAAGTTTTGATTTCTTCCTATAGATTAGCACCCTATAGAGAAAAATGCTAATTTTTATTCAGCGTTTTGCCTTCAGCCTAAGTTTTCTTTACAGAGCAACTTTATGCTCCTTTTATGCGTAGCTGTGCACAATCTCTACGCCCAATTTATACGCAAATTTATGCACCTTGTCTACTGCTGCATAATAACAACCGCGATATCGCCATTGCTCAGTCCAGACACTTTCTGCACAGCAGAAATACCTAGTTGAGCAGCAATATCATCTGCTGTTGCTTTATCAGCATCATTGACGCTACCACAGTATTTGCACTTTGGTAAACCTGTGCCGCTTGGGTTTGCAGGGAGTGACGTTTGTATAGCCAGCGTTCTTTGGGTCTGAGCTTTCAGCAGCTAAACCAGATACCCCGTACCGTTATATATATACACTGCTTTTGATTTATCAGCTTGAGCTGCTGGCTGCTGTTGCGCTTGCTGGTCTTGCTGAGAATTTTGCGATTCCGAGCTATTCGACGAGCTATCTTCTGTAGTTTTTTCTGACTTTTCAGATTGCGTCTGCATCCTTCTTAGATGTTGTATCTTTAGATGCACTCTTTTTAGCAGAGGCTACTTTTTGATGTAGTTGTGCTCGGGGAAATATTAAGACCATTTTCTCCCAACCAATCATTCGTCCATGTTAAGAAAGCCAAAGCGCATAAAGCAGCAACTATCATGGCAATAATAAAAGGCATCACACGTGCCAGAATGGTTTTCTTTCCGCGGTGTGCACCACCAGCGACTGCGGAAAATGCATCAAATTCATCACGTGGATAATCCGATTTTGCTTGTGCCATATCTTCTCCTTATATAAACTGTGCTCTATTCTACGAAATACTATGCACTTGGTGCTTTTACTCGCACTTTTCTCGTAAAATCTTCATTTTTGCTCACTCTTGGTATTGCTGCATTTCTCAGACCTTACTCTTACACTACGTAGTATGACTACAGCTAAAGAAACCTCATCGTCACAGCACACCGCACCATTATCGAGTATTATTCACCCTTCATGGGCGCAGGCTTTAGAACCAGTTGAACCACACATTCGTGCTATGGGAGAGCTGTTGCGCGCTGAACAGGCTCAAGGAATTCGTATTTTGCCTGCTGGCTCTTTGATTTTGCGTGCGTTTACTTATCCGTTGGATTCCATCAAAGTTCTTATAGTGGGTCAAGATCCTTACCCTACTCCTGGTCATGCTGTGGGATTGAGTTTTTCTGTTGCTCCTCATGTTCACCCTCTGCCGAAAAGCCTTATAAATATTTTCAAGGAACTTGTTGATGATATGGGTGTTCCTGAACCGTCTAACGGCGATTTAACTGCATGGGCAGATCAGGGAGTAATGCTTTTAAACCGTTCTTTGAGCGTGCGTGCGACCACAAATTCTCATGAAGGATTAGGCTGGGAAGTTATTACTGAAGCCGCTATTCGCGCTTTGAATAACCGCGTTGATTCCCACGGCAATCCCTTGCCTTTCGTAGCCATTTTATGGGGTCGTAATGCACGAAATCTTAAGCCGTTGCTCACCCATGCAACTGTTATTGAGTCAGCTCATCCTAGCCCTTTATCCGCTTATCGCGGCTTTTTTGGTTCGCATCCTTTTTCGCGCACAAACGAAGCTCTCGCGAATATGGGTGTTCAACCAATCAACTGGCAGCTACCCTAAACAAATAAATCAAACAAAGTCATCAATCTTGCAGATATCCTGTGCAGATTACTTAGCACACAGCGCAATACGGTATATCTGCTCGTCAATCTGCTTTTAAGGTGGAACTATGTCTATTTTTTCGCACACATCTGAAAACAGCGATGCACTTGGTCTAAATCTGAGCTCTTCTGCTCCCCAACCTCCTGTAGCATCACCGCTTTCCTCTACATCCACGCCAGAAAGTCCACAACGTTCCATGCAATTAGCTCAGCGTATGCGCGAACGTTTCTCTCAAGGTCTGGTGGGTCAAGAAGAATTACGTGAATCTCTTATTGTTACGCTTATTGCTGGCGGACATATCCTTATTGAATCTGTTCCTGGCTTAGCAAAGACCACTGCCGCTCGCCTACTCGCTTCTTGTGTTTCGGGAAGTTTCAAACGTGTTCAGTGCACTCCCGATCTTATGCCTGCTGATTTAGTAGGAACACAAATTTTTGATTTTGCTACGCAGAAAATGATTACACAGATTGGTCCTGTGCATGCCAATATTGTGCTCTTGGATGAGATTAACCGTTCTAGCGCAAAAACTCAGTCCGCTATGCTCGAATCTATGGCAGAAGGCGCAACCACTATTGGTGGTGAGCGTATTGCTCTGCCGCAACCATTTATGGTTATTGCTACGCAAAATCCTGTAGAAGAAGAGGGCACATATAATTTGCCTGAAGCTCAAATGGACCGTTTTATGATGAAAACTGTTATGACGTATCCAAGCGCCGAGCAGGAAGTAGCGATGCTCTCTATGCTCGGTCGTCAAGCTAGCGATTCTGTGCAGTTTGAAACACAAGAAGCTCATGCTATTTCTTTAAGTGACGTCAGCTATTTGCGTTCTGCCGCTCGCCGCGTACATGTGAGCGAAGAAATTAAAAAATATGTTGTCGATATTGTCAGCACATCTCGAGGCTCTGGTAATCATCCTATTAAAGGATTATCGTCGCTGGTTCGTTTGGGCGCATCTCCTCGTGCATCTATTAGTTTAATTCGTATTGCTCAAGCTCAGGCATTAATTAACGGTCGCGATTACGTTATTCCTGAAGATGTGAAGTCTCACGCTCATAGTGTACTGCGTCATCGTATTTTGATGACTTTTGAGGCTTTAGCAGACGGCATTACATCCGATCAAGTTATTGACACCATTATTAACACTATACCCGTTCCATAAAGGTGTTAGCAGCTCCTGAGCATAGACTATGCCTTCGTTGTATGAGTGCGTCTGTGCTCATGTTTGGATATATGTGAGAAGACTTCGTAAAGCTTTTGGATTATAAGGACGCGCTGTGACGTATCAAAAACATGTTGACCCTATTCGGCGAAAAATTGAGGCTCTTGGACCTCGTTTAAGCCTGCCTATTGTGCGCAAAGCCATGGGTATTATGGAAGGAGAGCATCCAACTCATCGCCGCGGTTCTGGAGATGAGTTCCTTGATTTACGCCCTTATATTATTGGCGATGAGGCACGCTCAATTGATTGGAAAGCCAGTGCTCGTAGCGGTTTACCAATTGTGGTGTCTCGCGAGCACAACGCCACCAGTAATGTGTGGATGATTATTGACGCAGGACGCCAACTCTTAGGAAGCACTCCGGCTGGCGAACGTCATATAGATGTGGCTATGAATGCTGTGCGTATGTTTTCCATGCTCTCGCTTAAACGCGGAGACAATGTGAACTTCGTGCTTGGAGATTCGCATTCTATTACACGCATGCCTTTTACTGGGGGTTACGAACAGTGTGACGCTCTGCTTGAACAGATTTCTCATCATGATTTTCCTTATTCCAGCGATTGGGATGCCATGCTAGATTACGCTGTGCATCTGCGCGATAAGTATTCTTTGATGATTCTGATTACTCGTGATAAAGCATGGTCTTCTGCTGCTTTGCATCGCGTCAGCATTTTAAGCCAAACGCATCCAGTTGTTGTAGTTAATATCAGTAGCGCCAATCCGTTTGAAAGCTCTGCTCATTTTCACAGTATTTATGCTGAAGATAGTACGCGCAACCATATTATGGCTAAAATTCCTGCTTTTATGCGTCATAGTGCGGTCAGCACTGAGGTTGCTATTTCTCGTCAGTTAAGCGCCGACGAACTTCATCACCGTTTAGCGAAAACTGGCGCAACTTTATTTCATGCTGAGTCTAACGAATCAATGTTCTCAGATTTTATTCACCGCATTTCACAAACTCAACGTTCCCCTCATTTCGGTGTGCAGCCTTCACCGGTAAGCACATCTGCGCGCTGAGTTAGGAAGGATACGGTTTTAGTCTTTTATGATGTATTCAGTGACTTTAGCAGGCACTTTCCAAGGAAATCCTGCTGCCACTTTTAGTTCTACTCCTGTGCTTATTGCGCTGCTTGTGGCAGCAGTACTGGCAATAATCTGTATTATTGCCAGCGTTATTACTTTCTTACCTCGAACTGATAAAAATCGTCACCAAAACGAGCATAAGAAAGCTGTTGGCGGTGCTGATTTCACACGTCGCGTGCAGACTGTTAATAAATCTTTCGATGCAGGAAAAATAAGCAAAACCGAGGCTTTCCATGAATTAGCAGCTATTGCTCGGCAATTTGCGTCTACCCGTCTGCACACAGATATTACTTCACATACTTTGGCGGATTTGGAGCATATGAAGCACGCTCATACTCAGCATGCAGAAGGCATGAATCTGTTACGCTCCACTATTGAGGGATTATATCCACCTGAATTTGCCTATGAAGCAACCAACGCGCGTAGCGCTCAAGTCACGGTCAATGATGCATGCCGATGGGTTACATCCGTGATTGAAAGGTGGGATGCTTAAATGTTTTCTTTCCCTACCTACACGTCTTATGTGGCCGTTTGCAGGGCTTATAGCTCTTATTATCTGTGCAATAGTTTTCGCTGTTGCGGCGCTTGTTATGCGTCGAGTCCAGGCTTCGTCTAAGCAACCTGATGCGCGCGATAATAATACTGCTATTGTTTATGATGTTGATTCTGATTTAGCTGGAGAAACAGCTTCACGTTTCGCACGCACATACCGTCGTATGACGCGCCTCGTTGTTTCGGCTATGAGTATTGCTCTTGTGTGTGCGCTCATACTTGTGGCACGCCCAGCGTCAGTATCTGCAGAAAAAACTCGCTCCGCTTCGCGCGATATAGTGCTGTGCTTGGATGTATCTGGTTCGGCGCTATCGTATGACCGCCAAATTATCGCAGCATATTCTCAAATTGCACGGAATTTAAACGGAGAACGCATTGGATTGAGTATTTTTAACTCAACATCTAAAACTGTTTTCCCTTTAACCGATGATTATGCTGTGATTAGCAATCAGCTCAATTATGCGTACACCTTGCTGAGCCGAGTGCAAACCCAAGAGTCTATTGATGCCATGAGCGATAAAGAGTATCAGGAGATTAACGATTGGTTGGAGGGCACTCAAAATATTGAAAATTCAACCTCTCTTATTGGTGACGGTCTTGTGTCCTGCACTATGATGCTTCCCCAGCTGACGAGTTCTCGCTCTCAGAACGCTCGATCTGCTTCGATTATTTTAGCCACAGATAACGTTCCTTCTGGCAAGCAAACTTTTACTTTGGAAGAAGCTTTGGATATTGCTAAAAAAGCGCATATTAATGTTGATGCTCTCATGTTGGAACAGATAAAACCAGTGATTCCGAAGCAGCAGTAACGATGAAGAAAAGTATTGAAGATTATGGCGGAACATATGTTGATTTGAATTCTCACGATACCGTAGATGCGATTGTTCGCGATATTAGTTCTACAAAGTCAGGCGCTCAACTTCATGATGATGTGTCTAATCTTTCAGATGCTCCTGCCTTAATTCTCGCAGTATTAGCAGGTGCGGTGCTTATAACATGTATTGCTGCAGGAAGGATTCATCGATAATGAGTTTTATTCCTGTTTTTGGTCTTATTCCTTCCCTTTTCGTTTGTGTTGTTCTGCTGGCAGCCATGGGATGGCTGAGCATACGCTTCGTACGCGAGCGCCCATATACTGACTCTACTGTTGGCATGATTATTCGACGCTGGATTCTTATTGTGCTTGCTTGCATTATGATAAGCGGACCAAGTATCGTTCAACGTACAACAACGCGCGCTATTAATGCTACTGACGTTTTTATTGCCGTGGATGTAACTGGCTCTATGGCAGTGCGTGACGCTACCTATGGTTCGAGTACACAAATCACACGTATTCACGCCGCACGAGATGCAGTACGCGATATTGCCGGACTGTATCCAGACGCTCAATTTTCTACACTGAGCTTTGGCGCCAATGCCACGGTTAACTTACCTTTAACTCCTGATGTGAATGCTGTAAATAATTGGGCAGATAGCTTAACAACTGAACCTACCCAAGTATCTGCAGGTTCCAGCCTTGATGCTCCGCTCAATGCCCTGACGGTAGCACTGAAAGCTGCTCAAGATAATCATCCACAAAACGTGCGCGTGCTCTATATTATTTCTGATGGCGAGCAAACCAGCGCAGAATCTGTGAAAAGTTTCTCTGTTTTGCGCAAATATGTAGATGAGGCTGTGGTTATTGGCGTGGGGTCTACTCAAGGCGGTAAAATCCCGAGCACACAAACAGGAATCAATGCGATGAGTGAGCAGACGACAACTGCATGGGTTCAAGATCCTGATACTCAACAAGATGGTATATCTCAGCTGAACGAATCGAATTTGAGCACGATTGCCGATCAGCTTTCCGGTATCTACGTACATGTCGATGCTACTGACGCTTTTAAGGCGCAGCTTAAGCAAGGTACGTCAGATAAATACCGTCTCACCGTAACTACACGTACATCTCAGCAGACCGTATTACTTGTGTGGCCATGGGCAATTGTTTTTTTATTGCGGTTATTGCTGGGAAAACTATTGCGTGGTTCATGCAATCGAGAAAGTTGGTGCGCTTATGAGCATCTCGACACGTGCAAACATTTCATCATCACATACAGAACACCGCGGTGGGCTTGCTACACGCATTTTGTGGATTATTGGAAGTATTGTATGCGTGTTTGCGGTTGGCGTGTGCGGTTTTAACCTCATGGCGGCACGCATATATAACACAGCTACTGAGCAACTCAATAATGCCATTGCTGAGTATTCGACTACAAATCCTGATTTAGCTGCTTTAGCAGCGAGTCAAGTGAGTACTGATAACTTATTTAGTCGCGCTTCTTCCCTATCGTGGATGAAAATTTCTGGCTTGCAATCATCTATTGCGCATAATCAGAAATTATCTGCTCAACTCACCAAGCAGATTGAGGAGGACTTTAAAGAAGAAAGATAGTTCCTCCAGCACAGATAATAATCAGGTATCTTCTTCTCCTGATTCATCGAATTCTTCTGGGTCGTCTGGGCAATCGGATAACTCATCGACCACGTTAGATGAAGATACGCAGGAGCGCATGAAAACGCTGTTAGCACAAAATGCAGGTGCGAATAATAGTGTAGAGCCTCAAGCTCCTCCAACAAAAACTAAAAAACCGTGGTAAAAACTGTACATGTGGAAAAAGCCGATGACTGCCTTAATCTTGAGCAGTCATCGGCTTTTATGCGCTCCTCTATCGTTTTGGTACTTTCTAGGCTCTTGGAACTTAGTGGGGTTTAGGGGAGGAAGTTGCTCAGTAGGTTCTAGTTGATTTCTCTGGCAGTCATGTGTCAAGATGTGGTTGCTGTGTGAATGTGGTTTGTTTTCATGAGTGAAGTCGATACGCGCAACCGATATGCCAGTTTTGAAGCCATTTTTGTGCTTCAAAACTGGCATAACAGGTGTATTAATCGGTTAAGCAGAATGCGTCAGAGCAAGAGATCTTCCCAAATCAGAGTGGAATGAATGCTCCTCGATGCATGAATAGACGAAGTCACGATTCACGAACCATTCACACACAACCCCGCTAAAAACCCAAGAGCCACTTTCTAGCACGACGCAGCCGCGCTCTCCATGCGCCCCTTATGGCGTGTTATCCACATTGGTTCACATATTCCTGATAATTTTTTCTTCAGTTCGCAGCGCAAGACAATAGATATATGAACGCTTCTTTTATTGACCTTCAAAAAACATTGCGCCGCCCTCTTATGGAACGCTTAACACCTCAGCGTGCGCCTGCCCATACGCAAGAAGAATTTGATGCCGCATATACTGCAAGTTTTATGAGAGATCCATCAATTCTTCCTCTCACATGCACATGTGCGGATATGTATGCAGATTGCCGTTATCTTGCGGCTAGCGCATTACGTACAAGTCATGACACTATGGTGCAAGCATTATCCCTTGTGCAGTCCAGTTCTCGTATTGTATGGTATGGCGATGCAGGCACGGCTTTTCGTGAGCAATGTGCTGTTTTGGCTAGCGCTTTAGACTGCTCAAGTTCACGTATCTATGCAGATCAGGTGATGATTACATGAGCAGTCCAATCTATACTTTTGCACATATTTTTGGCGGTACCACTGTGCTGGATAATCCTGATGAGTTGCATACATATGCCTGCCAGATGATCAATTATGCCGAGCAATTAGAGATGAATACTAGTGCGATGCAGCAAACGCACAGCTATATACATCAACGCAGTATGACTATTGCCACGTGTGCTGCACACAGCGGAGCTTCGCATCCTTCATCAGCACATTGCGCGAATCTATGCACAGTTCTTGCGCAGCATGTGCAATCAGCGCTCAGTGTTATTGCTCAACTTCGTCATATAGCTGATTGCATGATGCGCTCATATAATCTGTATTCTCAAACCGAGGCACAGACCTCTCGTATCATATCCGCTTTAACTATGGCTGCCGCGTATCACTATCCAGTACCCACAGCCTTTGCTCTGGGCGCGTGGTCTACTATTCGCGAGATGACATCGCCCCACGCTTCGCTCATAGGAGCTCTAACAAACTCACGGTCTGCACAAGAAGACTACTTGAGTGGTGTCAGCCGTATTTTCTCTCCATGTGAAGGGATTCCTGGAGTTGCTGATGCTCTTGCTCATCCCGTCTCACCGCTCAGTAGCACACATACCAGTTACGCCATGAATATTAAAGCTGTTTCAGTTAGCGCTCCTCTGCCCGCTGCTCACAATCTGCACGACACCATAGTCAACCTCGAAAAACTCAGCATTGGACAGCCAGGAAACTCGTACGGCACTGTAGCAATCCAACGCTACACGCACACCGATGGGTCACACTCGTGGATAGTGACTATTCCAGGCACCGACGGAAAGAAAGACTCACCTTTCGGATGGAGCCAAAATCTCAGTCTTATGTCTTCGCGTGAACAAACCCGTGAGCAGGCACATAGTCTTCTTGCCGTGCGCACTGCCATGCATCGTGCTGGAATTAAAGCGGGAGAACCGGTTGCTCTCGTTGGTCACTCTCAAGGGGGAATTGTGGCTGCTGCTTTAGCAAGCGATGCACAGCAGCCTTATACGATTGCTCATGTTGTAACCGCAGGCTCTCCTATTGCGCATCACCCTATTGCCACAAAAACAACGTGGGTGACCAGCATAGAAACAGATCGAGAAATCGTTTCGCATCTAGATGGACGCAGCAATCCAAAGCATCCTCATTGGCTTACTGTGCGCGGCGTTATCAGCGATTCTGCGTCAGGATTAGCAAACAACGCGACCGCACCAAACCCCGCACCTGCACACTCCACCTTCCCATCGCCCACGCCCGTCGCTCACGCCGCTGAAAAGCATGAGCTCACGCACGGCATGAACTATCATCGAGCAACCTTAGAAGACGCTCAAAAACTGCACAACGAAAATCTCAATGAACACGATCAGCATATCCGCACACTCACGGAGGGAACTATGGATAAAAACATGTATTTCAGATGCCGAATATCGAGCAACTAAACGCTCTGCGCGTATATGCCTTGCCGTAGGCTGGGGATATGAACTTAACTGACATTACCCCACATATTGCTTTTAAGTCCTCTCGATGGTCGCTATCAATCTGCCACATCTCCACTCGTTGAATATTTAAGCGAACCTGCACTCAATCGCACACGTATTCATGTGGAAATTGAATGGATGATTGAGCTTGCCAATGGTGACGGCGGCAATAGCGTTATTCCAGGCGTAGAACCATTCACCCCAGAAGAAATTGACTATTTGCGCTCTATTGAAGCAGATTTTAACGATGAAAGTATTGCAGAGTTAGCCTCCATCGAGTCTGTAACTCATCACGATGTGAAGGCAATCGAATACTACATTGACCGTCGCTTGGATGCTGCTCCAGACGTTTTAGGTTCAACACAGCTTCCTCGTTTGAAGCCTTTGGTTCATTTTGCCTGCACCAGCGAGGATATTAACAACCTCTCTTATGCATTATGCGTTAAGGGTGCTGTTGAAAATATCTGGCTGCCTGCAGCTCATAAGCTCGTCGATCAGTTGACTGCAAATGCAGAACAATATCGCGATTTACCTATGCTCAGCCTCACCCACGGTCAGCCAGCTACCCCAAGTACTTTGGGCAAGGAAATGGCTGTATGGGTCTATCGCTTAAGCCGTCAGATTCGTCATGTAGAAGCTCAGGAATATTTGGGAAAGATTAACGGAGCAACGGGTACTTTCGGTGCACATACTGTTGCTTTGCCAGAGGTTGATTGGGTCAGCTTGTCTCATCGTTTCGTCTCCCAGCGTCTGGGGCTTACATGGAATCCTCTGACCACTCAGATTGAAAATCATGATTGGCAGGCAGAACTGTATTCATCTATTAGCCATTTCAACCGCATTGCACATAATCTGGCACAAGATGTATGGATGTATATTTCTCGTGGCGTTTTCGCTCAAGTTCCCTGTCAAAGGGTGCAACAGGCTCCTCCACCATGCCTCACAAGGTCAATCCTATCCGCTTTGAAAATGCCGAGGCTAATTTGGAATTGTCTTGCGCTCTATTCGATTCTCTCAGCGCAACGCTCGTAGAATCTCGCTGGCAGCGTGATTTAACTGATTCCACAACTCAGCGTAATATTGGTGTGGCCTTCGGCTACAGCATGTTAGCTCTCTACAACTTGTCTGGTGGCTTAGACGCGATTCACCCTCATGAGTCGGTGATTGCTGGAGAGCTGGACGAGAGTGGGAAGTTCTCGGTGAACCTATTCAAACTGCTATGCGCGCTCAAGCCTTGAAGGGCGTCGAAGGAATGGATAATCCATATGAGCGCGTGAAGGAACTGATGCGCGGTCATTCTATTTCTTCCGACGATGTTGAGCAGTTTATTGGCACACTGAACTTCGATGATGATACTGCTGCACGTTTAGCAGCTCTCTCCCCATCTACCTACACAGGTGTGGCAAATAAGCTCGTTGATTTTATGCATCGGTAGATTATCGGTAGTATAATCGGGTCATAAGGAGACGAGGCAGTGGCACAAGTTACTGCCTCATTTTCATTGGCTACCTAACGGTTACCCATGAACTATCCACTGACTATTGACTGATTATCCAGCGCTAAAGGGTTTTATGAAGACAACTGATTCACGTATTAACGCGAATGAACACAACTCCTCTACCCCGCAGACAGAGAAGACACAGCACACGTTTCGTTCGGAAAACACGCTTCGTTCCGAAGAACAGCTTCACTCCCACACTCACAGCGACACCGTGCTCATTCACAATATAAAACCTCAGCGCGCCCACGATATTGCAGATTTAACAAACGCCATATTTTCCCTGCTAGGAGCCGTTCTTCTCACCCTACTGTCTTTATATTTGCATGGTATTACTCGTGGTGTGGAAGCAGATGCTCATGCTGTGGGCTTGGTATTAGATGACTGGCTTTTCGCTGTTCCTCTGGCATTTTTGCAGCAAGCAACCATGACTATTATTATTTTGAGTGTTGTTGTGCAGCTTCTATCTCAGCGCGAATGGGGTCAAACAGCAATTTCTCTAGTCGGATTCCTTGCCGGAATTGCCGGAGCTGTGGGCATATCACAGCTTATTATGACCATCCATTATATGCCACTTATCGATGCGTTATCATCACCAAGCAGCATTCAATTTCTCTTACCTGAACTCTTTAGCGGATTGATCGCTTTCCTCACATGCGCTGGACCTCACCGTCTGCGCTCCACTCTCACATGGAGTTGGAATGCCCTCATCATCGTGTCCGCCGTTTTAGTCATGTTATCGGCAAACTCGTTTGTGGGCATGATGGTGTCTTTGCTTGTAGGCCGTTGCATAGGTCTGCTTATTCGTTTTACGGTTGGCTCGCCCAATATTGGTATATGGGGTCAAGGCATTGTTCATGCTGCTCAATCAGTGGGACTTAATCCTATACGTATTGATTTTGCTGGAGATACCGCGCTTAATGCTCGCAACTTCAGCGTTGATGACGATATTACTTATAATTCGCGCCGATATACGCTCACCACTGGCGATGATCATCAATTTATTGCATCGGTAGCAGATGCGCAAAAATCATAGTAAAAGCTATGTGCGTCAGGGTCTGGCAAAGCGTGCAGTTATCGCATTTATCCTTGCGTCGCGACCGTTCTGTAAACGATATGACGCATCATCATATGCTTATGCTTCTGGCTGTGCGCAATAGTGGTTTAGACGCTGTAGAGCCTTATGCAGCTACGCAATCGAAAGATTCAGCCATCCTTTTCTTGCACAAAAACACAGCTATTACCGCTGCTAACACGGATACAATTAGCGACAATGATATTGCTCATGTGCTGCGATTCCTCGACACTGCTCATGCGCATGGCATTACTCACCGCCATATTTCTGTGGAGTCTCTGGCACGTAACGCTCAAGGAGAGCTTATTGTGTGCGGTTGGGGAAAATGGCGACGTTACTAGCAGCGCAGCTCATATTGCTGCCGACCGCGTTCAAATCTTAACTGTTTTTATCCGCTCTTGTAGGAGTGGAGGCAACTATTCGTGCTGCACGTACTGCTTGGTCGGACGAAAAGTTGCAGAGCATTACGCCTTTTGTGCAAAATGTTCTTATCCCATCCTCTGTGCGCGATATGAGCACTTGGAACCGTTCTATTATGAAGGACTTGCGCTCTCAACTCAGTGCTCTGGGTTCTCAGGATGATACTGATGATGTTGACCTCGTTCCTCTATCACGTTTCAGCTTACGCAACTTCATTACGGCGGTTTTGGTCGTTATTGCTCTTTGTTGTTCTCACTCAGCTCAATATGCGCACGGTTATCGATAGCGTTCATCACGCCAGCCCTAGTTTTTGCTGCTTTAAGTTTTTATAGCAGGCTGCGCTTCATGGATTGGCTCGACGATTACTTTGGGCACATATATGGACAGCGATAAGAGACGTGCATTAGATGTTTTTATTTCTCAGGTTGCTCAAAGTTTTGCGGCTGTAAGCATGCCTGCGGGCATTGGTCCTGCTTTTGTGAACTTGCGTTTTTTGCGTAAAACTGGTCATAAAAATAACTCGGCTACAGCAGTTATGACGGCAACTGTTGCTGTGCAGTTTGCTACTGTTTTTAGCATTTTTGATTATTTTTCGACTTTGTTTACTGGTAATAACGGTATTACTCGTTTAGTACCAACAGGAACTTTAGCTATTGTGCTCGGTATTCTTGGCTTGATTATTGCGTTAAGTATGATTATTACCCCTGTACGCAAACTAATTATGACGAAGCTTGTTCCTCCATTGAAAAATTTTGCTCGTCAGCTCCTCTTTTTGATTACGCAACCGCAGAAACTTGCGCTGGCAGTTATGGGTTCGATTATTCAAAACCTTTTGCTTGGTTTAAGCTTCTGGGCTGCTTTACGTGCTTTTAATATTCCAGCAAACTTTATTGATACTACTTTTATTTTCTTGGTTGCTAATACAGTAGGATCTGCTGCACCAACACCGGGTGGTTTAGGCGGTGTGGAAACCTCGTTAACTGTTGCATTTACCGGTGTAGGGTATTCCATCTGCTATGGCATTATCCGCCGTTTTGCTTTTTCCGCGTAATGACCTACTGGATCCGTATTCCTCTCGGCGCTGCAGCCATGAGCTACATGAATAAACACAATCTTATGTAGCTATAACACCCAAAAAACACACAAATAAATTACAAAAGTGTAATTTTGACTCACAAAACTGAGAATTTTCTAGATTTTTGGCTATTTTTCGCGGTTTTGTACGGAAAATCGGGTATTATCAGGAGAGTGTGAATACATCGGGCTTATTTCGTATAAGCCCCTGACAAGAAGGATGTTCTATTATGGCATACAACAAGTCTGACCTCGTAGCAAAGATTGCACAGAAGACTAACCTGACCAAGGTACAGGCTGAAGCTGCTGTGAACGCATTCCAGGAAGTTCTCGCTGAGTCCTTGCAGTCCGGCGAAGGCTTGCGCCTCACTGGTGTTCTCTCTGCAACTCGCGTAACCCGCGCAGCTCGCACTGGTCGCAACCCACGCACTGGCGAAACCATCGAGATCCCAGCAGGTTACGGTGTAAAGCTTTCCGCAGGTTCCTTGTTGAAGAAGGCTGCTCAGGAAAACTAAGAAGTTTTCTGTACATATAAGAAAAGCTCCCTACGGGGAGCTTTTCTTATATCAACGGCAAAATAGGATTACTATCGTCTAAACCTCGTACGGCTCGCATCACAGCATCAAACTGTTCATCTCCCCGACTATCAAAAGGATCGAGCATATGAGCAGTCATCGTATGCGTATTGCGCGATGGCGTTACGCTCACACTCGTCCAATCGGCATTCCACCGCATAGACGTAGACCGTACAGCATGAACAAAAGCACCACGCGCAGCAGCACGAGTATCTGAAGGAGCTCGCAATACCGCTGAACGAATCTGCTCCTTTGTAAAAACAGAATGCATACGCTCATGCTGTATCAAAGCACTGAATACGCTGTCATGCGCTATATCATGATAAGCAAAATCTATTTGTTGAGCGCGCGCACTATCGGCTCCTCTGCGGCGCATAGCCTCAATCAGCTCATACTTAGCTACCCAATCCACCCATAAGCCCAAAGCATGCAAATTACCTTGCTCTAACTGATCAAGAGTTTTTGCCCACAACTGTATGCATTGAGCGGCTTCTTCACGCACGTCAGCACGTAAATCATCGGCATGCCTGCTCATAAATAGCTCAGCAGCACGGCAGTATTCACGTTGTATAGCTATGGCTGAAAGTTCTCGACCGTCTGCAAGCCGAACGCAAACCGCCCCATTCACATCGCGCGCTATCATCCGCATAGCCTCACCCGGATCGGCAAGCGCAAGCTCCTCCAAACCGTAATTTTCGCCGCGCGTTCCTGCCTCAATCATGCACAGCACCAGATGCGCAGTCATCAGTTTCATCCAATTGGCACGGGGAGAACGATTCGAATCACCCACAATCACATGTAATCGCCTATACACACGTGAATCAGCATGCGGTTCATCGCGGGTGTTAATCATGGGACGCGAGCGTGTAGTCGCGGAAGAAATAGTGTCATCCAAAAATCACTACGCTGAGAAATAAGAAACTCGTTGCCGCGCACAGCTCCAGACCCAGCATAGATAATACGCGAGGTTAAAAACGGAATAAAGCAACGTTCTAACATATCTAAGCTGACGCTGCGACGCACTAAATAGTTTTCATGGCAACCAAAAGAGTGACCTTGAGAATCCGTGTTGTTTTTATACACGTGCACTTTCAGCCCGTTATTGCTCGTGCGTTCACGCAGCATACGTTCGGCGTTGTGCTAAACCCGCCATAAGATTTTCGCCGGCAGCATCTAAGAGCACAGCATCGCGCACAGTACGCGCTTCCGCCGTGGCATACTCAGGATGCGAACCCACATCCAAATACAGGCGCGAACCATTCTCCGTATACGTGTTGGTGGAACGCGATTGCGAAATAACAGGTTCAAACATAACGGCTGCAGCATGAGCAGCATCAATACCATGCTCTCCCCCAGTGACACTCACCCCGTATTCTGTTTCAATACCAAAAATTCTTTCGAAGGAGGTATCGTGAACTGCAATGCTGGGGGACACCTGAGATGAGGTGCTGCTATCGCGAAGTTGGGGCACTATTCGCCACCTTTTTGCACGAAACTATTAACGTATTCTTCGGCGTTTTCTTCCAATGTGGACTCAATATCATCGAGCACAGCATCTAAATCTAGTGCAGCATCCTCTAATTGCATATCGGTAGTAATATGCTGCTCGTTTTGCACATCTCTTGAGCCGCGCCAAACGACTGCGCGCTCCCAACGATTCAGCACTAAGCGACTGCGTAGATTGGAAAAGATTGTCCGCTCGTATTATTTTCAGGCATAATTCTCTATCCGTTATTTCGTTGTTTAGTTTTCAGCTTGAACTGGAAGCAGGTACTCACGCAATTCGTTAATAATTAAACCATTCGATGCCACAACATCATTTGTGCGATACCAACTCATTGGTGAACCATCCCATTGCCTTAAACGTCCTTGAGCTTCCCCCACCACCACAGCTGCTGCAGATACGGCAGGAATATCCCACGAATGCAAGCTTGGTTCAAAATACGCATCATACGTACCATCCGCCACCTTGCACAAATCTAAGGAAGCTGGACCCATACGTTTAATATCAGATGGTAAGCCTGCTAATGCAGATACCGTGTGCAAAGCACGCTTGGATTCATGCGAGAAGTAAGACATTCCAAAGCACAGCACGGAGTTCTTTAATGTTGCAGTGCTGGTTGGCATAATCGCGCTACGCTTATCTCCTAATGCAGAGTGGCGAATACGAATAGCGCCATGACCTTTAGCTGCTACATACGTTACATTTAATGCTGGCGCATGAACAACACCAATAACTGGTGTTGCTTCACCTGAATCATCAATAGCAAAAACAGATACAGTAACCGTCCACTCCGGCATATTGCGCATATAATTAATAGCACCGTCAATGCGTCCAATACACCAATAATAGGAACCTGGAGTACGCTCAGAACCTACTTCTTCCCAGAAGCCATCTAAAGGATTGAGTTGCACTACTTTTTCACGCAAATAACGCACTACTGTATCGTCAATATCTGAACTGTATTTTTCACGATTAGCTTCGTCGTCTGCGCGTGAATTTGTTTTCAACAGATGAGGGGTAAGCTGATCTTGTGCCGCATGACGACCAGCATCTTGAGCTACCTTCGCCACCTGCATAGCAAGTTGCTGCAAGTCCATTATTCCTCCCAGCGAAAAAAACTATAAGCGTCTCATATTCGCAGTGTAGTTCACTCGTAGTTTAGTTTGCTCGAACTGTATTCCTACGAAGTCAAAGCTCTTACGAAGTCTACTTCGTTAAAGTTGTGAGGCGCTTTTCTACTTCTTCTATACTAAAGTCAGCCGTAAACGTGTCCGCGCTGTCTGCGCGCGTATATGTTAGCGGATGAGCCATATCAATAATACTGCGTCTACCCTCTATATCCAACACAACTATATCCCAAGAGACAGAGAGCACATGCGCAGCATACTGCTGTAAGAGTAGACCGCGCGTATATGCGCGCGTTGATGCAGGAGGAGTGTGCGTAGCGTGCTCTAAAAGAGACGTATCGAATAATCGCTCTGTTTTCTGCGCTACTTTCGCAAAAAGGGATTGCGCATCTATGCGTGCCCAAGAAATATCCATAGCTTGCAAAAGCGGGCTAGACCACTGAATATTTTTCCTTCTGCGCATAGATTCACACCCTTGCCATTTGAGAAGCCATTCTAAACGGCTAGCTGCCTCGCTAAGCTGTAAACGTTGCGTATCATCAGCATGCGCTACTTCCAAGCAGTCCAGAAGTACTTTCTGCCATAACTGCACTATTTCATGTGTATCTTCATCTGGCCAGCGTGGTTCTCCGCGCGAATCTGTATCGTACTGTGCTGCAGCCACAGCATACACCCATGAACGAAGTCGCAGTTGTATATCTATAGCACTCAGTTTGTCTCCATTACTCATAGCTATGGGAGCAGCAAGGCTTAAGTCATGCGAAATACTATGCATGGCTTCAACAGGATCTTCCATACTCATTGAGCGCACAAAATCGCGTGTTTCATCAGTATCGTAGCTATGTTCCAGAGCCCAGAACAGTAAACTGGTTACACCAAGTTTAAGCAGATCAGGCACATCCATACGGTTAGCATCGCCCACAATCACATGGAAACGACGATATGTATCGGTGGAATGTGATTCATCGCGTGTATTAACAATAGGACGATGAAAAGTTGTTTGTAGCCCTTCTTTCATAGCAAAATAATCAGCACGTTGACTTATTTGGAAGCCAGGAGTTTCACTTTCTTCTCCCAGCCCCACTCGCCCTGCTCCTGTGTAAATTTGGCGGGAGACTGCATGAGCTGTAAACAATGCAGAAAGCATATCGAAAGGCACAGCACGCTCCACCTGGTAATTTTCATGGCTTCCCCAGCTGGCTCCCTTACCATCCACATTATTGCGATACAAGGTTATAGGCTGCTGTGCTTTTACCATAGCATGCTGCATAATCGCATCTCCAGCATGATTGTAGAGCACAGCTTCACGAGGACTGATTGTTTCAGGAGAGGAATATTCTGGATGGCAATGATCCACATAGATTCGTGCTCCATTAATATGAGGAGCATTAGTGGCGCGCAGTTCTTCACGGTCGGTGAGCAGATCAGAAGATACGTGAGCGCGAGGCATATGATAGCCGCGTGCATCATGCACAGGATCTTCATGACCATAATTCCATACCACGTGTGCAGTTGACGGAGAAAGAGCACGCACAGCTTCAATCACATCAAAAGATAATTGCGCATGATTTTCGTACTTGCCGCCCACTCGCGATACGCCATACTCGGTTTCTAAACCCATCACACGAAGAACACTCATCGATGCTCCTACCCTATCTGTCTTCCTATCTGTCTTCCTCACGCACAGCCATATGAACTTCTCGCACTCGCCGTCCTGCTAAATCAAGCAGCAAAGCCCATCCTGAAGCAGGTGTATGTGCGCACGTATCATATATATCATCAAATTCATCGCGCACAGCTAAACGCATCAGGTCACGGTTGAGCAGCACATACGAATTATGGTCAGCATTCGAAGCGTTATACTCATTAAGAGACTGTTTAATAGCCATCATTTTGGCGCGGTCAGTAATATTTTTCAAACGCGCACCTGATATCAAGTCACGCATACGCACCTGAATATCGCCTTCATCTGAGCGCAACAGTGCCACATGACGTGACGGATCATACACATCGTCTATCACAGCGCGAACCAAACCATCAACATCTGCAGCCTGCGTCATATTAGCACCCACATAACGGCGCACAATATCGCTGGCCGCCTGCTTATCGGGAGCGCCAATCGAAATTTTAATATCTAAACGTCCTGGACGAAGCACAGCCGGATCAATCATGTCTAAACGGTTTGACGCACCAATTACCACAACATTATGCAAATCTTCTAAGCCATCTAGCTCAGACAAAAATTGCGGAACCACAGTTGTTTCCACATCCGAGGAGATACCCGAGCCTCGCGTGCGCAGCAAAGAATCCATCTCATCAATAAAAATAACCACAGCTTTATCGTGGGCGGCAATATCGCGAGCGCGGTCAAAAAACCATACGGATCATATGTTCTGCTTCGCCCACAAACTTACTGAGCACTTCAGGACCTTTAAGAGAAAGAAAAGCTCCGCGTCCTTCTTCTGCGAGGGAATGAGCAATAGCTTTAGCCAGCATGGTTTTACCATTTCCTGGAGGACCATACAGCAAAATACCTTTTGCACCTTGCAAACCGTAGAAAGAGTAGAGTTCGCGATGAGTAAAAGGCAGTTGCACAGCATCGCGAATCTGACGAATTTGAGTGTGCAGACCTCAATATCGCCAAAACTAATATGCGGATATTCTTCGAGGAGAAGTTCTTGGGCTTTATGCGATTCCATAAGACGCACAGCAAACTCGCCTGATTCATCGAGCATCACTGTATCTTGAGCTTGAATAGTCTCGTTCGCAGTATCGTAGCCTCGGCGAATAACAACTGTATTACCGCTTGCATCGCGCACGAGCAAACGCGAACCTTCTAAAACCTGGGTAACTGTGACCACACGTCCAATAGTTGTTACAGTATCAGCACGCACAACGCGCATATTTTCGTCGAGTAGCACCTGCTGTCCGGCGCGCAACTGCATAGGATTCACGTCCGGTGCTACTGCCACCACCATATGACGGTGATTATTGACGATTTCCACAGTAACGTGGCGCTGACCATGCACAGTAGTATCAGAATCTATGCGTACGAAAGTTGCGCGAGTAAGTGGCGGCGAGCTCAGGGCTGCCATTTTTTCGCGAGCGCCTTGGAGCTGGTCTGTTGCTTTGCGTAAAGCGGTGGCAAGAGAGTGATTACGCATGCGCAACTGGTCAATTTGGGCTGCATAATCGTGTGCGCGCGTATTTTCAGCCGAGACGTTTTCAGCCGCTAAGTTTTCAGCTGTCTGATCCATTATGCCTCCCTGTGCCTTCTTCTCTTGCGATACATACCATATTCCTCTCTTAAGGCTACCGCACCGTGGAATTACACGCCACGATTGGCTCAGGTCACGATATTATCGAAACATGGATAAGCGCATTATTGTGATGGATATTGATTCCACCCTGATTGATGAAGAAGTTATTGATGAGCTGGGTGCTGCCTGCGGTTACGGTGAACAAATTGCCGATATTACTGCTCGCGCTATGAATGGCGAGATTGATTTTCGCCAAGCATTGCATGAACGTGTGCGCTTTATTAGATGGTTTGAGCACAGATATTTTTGAGAAAGTATATGACCGACTGCATGTGACGTATGGAGCGCGCACCTTGATTGATACTGCGCATGACCGCGGATGGGTTGTGGGCATTGTGTCCGGTGGTTTCCATGAGGTAGCAGATATGTTGGTTCGCGATTTAGGAATTGATTATTGCTATGCTCATCGTTTAGGCGTGCGCGAAGATGAGCAGGCAGGTTTAGTTCTCGATGGAACCGTTACATCAGACGTGGTGACCAAGGAGACAAAGAAAGCTCGACTATTCGAGTGGGCTGAGCAAGAAGGCGTTGATATTGCACACCTGTGGCTATTGGTGATGGTGCAAACGATATTCCTATGATTCAGGCTGCCGGCGTGGGTATTGCGTTTTGTGCAAAACCAGTTACACGCCAAGCAGCACCTTTCCATATTGATGAACGTGATTTATCGCTTGCTTTAGACATTATTGACGCGCACTAAGCGTTTGTGTCCGTTGTATCTTTGCGTAGAACAGCAATGAACATTTGATCAGTATCGTGAATATGCTCAAATAATTGCATGTCTTGTGCGGCTCCATCTGCACGTGGTTCAGGAACAGGAATAGATGGATTAATGTCGCGCATAATACGTGGCACATCCAGACGTTGCATAGTGCGTCGCTCAGCTAAAACAGCATCAACAATATGACGTGTTTCATCTAATACAGGTGAGCAGGTGACGTATGCCACCACTCCCCCTGGTTTCAGCGCATCCACAGCGCTGATAAGCAGTTGCTTTTGGAGAGCGCATAACTCACGCACTCCTTCAGGCGTTTTGCGCCAGCGCGCTTCAGGACGGCGACGCAATGCTCCCAAACCTGAGCATGGCGCATCCACCAAAATTTTATCGAAAGAATTGGCATAGCGCTCGCCAAATTCAACACCATCAAAACCTGTAATATCGGCAATAACCTCGGTATTAATTGCTGCAAGATTATTGCGTACCAGTTGACGACGGTGATCATGCGGTTCGTTCGCTGTTATGCGCGCATTCTGCTGTGTGGCAAGAGAGGCAAGAAGGGCTGTTTTACCTCCTGGGCCAGCACACATATCGAGCCACTGCTGATTTACGCTCTCGGTATGCGTGCTCGCATGTGCTAAAGCTAAGGCAGCAAGTTGACTTCCTTCATCTTCAACGCCTACTGTTGCGTTTTTAACGCCAGTAAGACGAGCAGGATTAATACCGCGCATGCGCACAGCATAAGGAGAGAGCATTCCTCGTACCACGTGCGCTCCCTTTGATTCTGCCTGATCATATACCTCATCGATAGTGGCAAGACCTGGGCGCACGCACAAGGTGACTGATGGAGCTTCATTATCTGTGGCAAGTAACTCATACAGAGCATTGCCTTGACTATTCTGCCACGCATAACCTCCAGCATTCCATGCTTCGCTAAGCTCGCGCACAATCCAGCTAGGATGTGAAAAACGCACTGACATTCGTGCTAAGGAAACATCCTCAGCGCTCATTGTATCTGAACGTTGAATGCGTGACGTAATATTAACTTCCCATTGCTGTCTGTTATACGCCGTAATTTTTCGCATCAGCACATTCACAAAACCCCTGGATTGTGCTCCTACTACGCGACGTGCTAAGCTCACGCTTTCGTTCACGCAGGCGTAATCAGCTCCATGCATAAACAACCACTGATACGCTCCCTATGCGCAGCACATTAATCAGCTTTGTATTAATCGTGCGCAAGGATTTCTTATGAGCAGCTTCAATCACACGATCGAGGAGAAGACGCCAACGCAAGGTTCCGTAAACAACATCAGTAACAAAAGCTTTATCTGCATTACTTAAACCCGATTCATCCCAGAACCTGCGGCAGTAACAAATTAGCATAAGCATCTTTTTCTTCTAAACGAGACAGCACACTGTATGCGCTACGCTACGCGCGGTATGTTGCACCTTATTGTGAGACGATGCGCGTTTATTCAGCAATACGCTCCCTCAGCTAAACGCGCTCCACGCGCCCAATCTGCAGCAATCATCTGTTTTTACCTTGAGCTTTAACCTGCATTAACTCTAATACTTCGGTAGCTGTGCCCACCCACACATGTTTTTCGTAACAGAAAGCATACCTGGCTGAAGTTTAGGTGCTAAATCGCGCTTATCTATGCGAGCCTGAGCAATATGCAGATTTACCTCATCGTCACCGTTATGCAAAACCGTCCACGCACCTGGCTCCGGAGTGCAAGCGCGAATCTGACGATCAACAGCAAAAGCTGGAACGCTCCAGCGAATACGAGCATCATCAGGATGAATTTTTGCAGCATGCTCATATGAGCCGCTTTCTTGCTCTACCGGTTTAATCTCACCCGATATCAAGCCTTGTAAGCATGAACGTAACAGTAAAGCGCCATCATGAGATAAACGCTGTAACAGTTCTCCTGAAGTTTCATGCTCGCCAATGCTCACGCTGACTTGACCAAGCAGCGGACCGTCATCCAATCCTGGTCCAATACGGAAAACAGATGCTCCAGTCACCGTATCTCCCGCCCAAATAGAGCGTTGCACAGGAGCTGCTCCTCGCCACAGAGGTAATAAGGAGAAATGCAGATTGTACCATCCGCCAGCAATAGCATCGAGAGCTTCTTGCTTAAGCAAATTACCATATGCCACAACAGCTGCCATATCTGGCTGAAGCTGCTCAATCTTCTCGAAAAATTCAGGAGATGTAGGTTTATCTTCAATCACAGGAAGCCCCATCTCTAACGCCACCTGCTTAACAGGGCTCGGCATCAGTTTACGTCCGCGCCCCTGAGGCGCATCCGGACGTGTAAGCACAGCAACAACCTCTATATCGCCTCCTGCTTCAATGAGGGCACGCAAAGGTTCTACAGCAACATCAGGAGTTCCAGCAAAAAGAATACGAGTCATTTTTCCTCCTAGAGTAAGTTCTTTGAAAGTAGGTTAAGTAGATTGAGTAGGTTGTTTTAGTATCAGTTGTCCTAGAGTAAGCTCTTGGGGTTCACATGAACGTGTAGTTCGGCGGCATAACGTGTGGCACTATGCTGAGCCTGAGCGCGATGAACGCTGCGTACCAAGGTAGATAGTGTATCACGCTTGACACGAATAACGCATTGCACACGCTCATAGGTTTCGTCCATATACTGCTGTTTCAGATGGGCGGGCGCAGGTTTAGATACTGGCCCAAGGATAGCAGGAAGTTCACCTTCAGGTGTGCTGATAGTAGCAAATTCAGGATGTTCAGCTAACACTGTTTCTACGAGAGTGGTTACGCTATGTTTTTCGCCCCAGACCACCACAGCAGCAACGCTTGGAGGTAAAGCTGTTTGTTCAGCATCAGCCAGTTCGCGTTGAAGAAGCACGCGATAATCCCCCGTCATTAAACTTTGAGCAATAACAGGTTCTGCTTCGCCCAAAATAAGAACTTGACCACCTTGAGCATGAGGCACGCTCATAGCTGCGATTTCGCTCCACACCGTAAGAGTATCAATGCGCTGGTCGAGTGAAGTGCCATACAAACTCGTCCATGCGTCAACGAGGGCAACGCATTGGTAGCCCGCTTGTTGATTGGATGTGTGGTGTGCTTGTGGTGTTGATTGTGGTGTTGGTTGCGCGCTGTTTCGGTCGCTGTCTTGCGCGTTTTGCTTGTCTTTTGCGCTGGCTTGCCCGTTTTCTTGCGCACGCACGATAGGTTCTGCACCTGCCGTAGCAATAACAAGAGAAGGCTTATTACTTATCTCTTCCACCACGCCGCGCGCCAAATGAGGTGAAGACATAATCACAGGTACACCAGGAATCAGGGTGGATAATTCCATCGCTGTGCCTTCTGTTCCTACGTTAAGTATGCGCATACGCGATGAACCGCAATGACGGCAGCTCCATGATTCTGCGACGTGATTGCACCAGCCACAGTGTGGTGGGGTGTGAGATACATTTTGTGGAGGAAGATTCTGAGGGAGTTTATTTTGTGGGCGCAGATTCTGAGAGGGCGTGCCCTGTGAAGGCACTGGTTGTGAAGGTATTTGCTGTGAAGACGCTGACTGTGAAGGCACGAGGGGCCCCATGCAACGTCTACACTGTGCTCCTTTACGGCATTGTGCACAGCACACAACTGATGCACGCGAGCGCGCAGGTAAGGAAAACAAAACAGGGCCTTTACTTGCAGCATCGCGTAGCGCGCGAACAGCCACAGAAGGAACTCGCGCTCCCACTGCTGGATCTGCTAAACGTTCCAGTTCCGCCCTGTTGAGATGGCGAACCCACGCACTGCGATTTTTGATGACTGCGGGCAAGCCATGAACTTCAATAACGCTGCGTTCATGATGGCTTGCTTGCCATTGATTTTCACGGCTGCGCACATATCCTGCACTGATGACTATGCCTTTGTTGCGTTGCGCTCTTATGCGTAAGACATCAGCCACATTAGGATACGGGGTAAAACCATCCCAGTTCTGGTAAACCTGATCATGGAAAGAGATATACACCGCATTATGACCTGCGGGAGCATACATTGCGGCTCGTGTACCGACGATGATGTTTACCAGTCCGTCAGCCACAGCTCGATACGCGCGGTACCTTTCTGCTGCCGATAATGAGGCATTTAATATGGCGAAATCTCCGATCCATTGTCCCCAACGCATTGTCTCGGGAAAATTGTTTGAAACCCACACTGCGTAGACGCTGAACCATGTGCTGAACATGACGCATGTCTGGTAGAACCATTACCACGGTTCGACCTTGGAGGCGGGCGGCGCTAGTAATCCAGGCGAGGTCGTAGGTTCACTGTCCGACTCCGGCGATTACATCCCATATCACGTGAGACGATGTGGTGTGCATGCTCAGAGCATGAGTAACGTCGTTGATGCCGGAATATAAGCCTGCTAACTGGCTAGCTGCCTGAGCAGAAAAATCCTGTATTCTATCAGATACCGGCTGCTCAGAATCATGAAAGCATGCGCGTAAAGAGGGAGCTAATTCTTTTTCTACTTTTGCAACGCGAGGAGGAACCGCTAACCGCACAATATTGGCGCGGCTGCCACCAAAAATACTCAGCAATCCCATCAATATCTGCGCGCATCGCCGCGCCCATAGATACACCGCCGCCCAGCACACGCTCAATCGTTTTAAGCGCCGAACGAGGAGCATTGCTGGAATCAGCGCGCTCCCACACAACGCCCGTGCAGTGTTGATGTCCAAAGCGAGCTCGAATCAGCGCTCCAGGCACAGCAGTTTCGGAGAACTTTTCCGGAATAACATAGTCAAATAGTTTGCCTAAATGCGGAGTTTGAATATCTAAAACAACGCGCGCAATAGGCTGATGCGCAGCTGGTTTATTGTCTGCTTCAGCTTTTTCACGGGCTTTTTGAGCAGACTTGCTGACGCGCTTACGCACAGCCAAGCCATCTAAAGCTGGCTGATGCATACTGCGCGTATCTTCGCTCATCTGCTCTATCCCCTATCTTTCCTCTACTGCTGCACGTAAATCTGCTGCTTTATCAGTGTTTTCCCAACTGAATTCAGGGCGACCGAAATGACCATACGCAGCAGTTTTCCCATAAATCGGAGCGAGTAATCCTAACTCATCAATAATCGCAGCCGGACGCAAATCAAACACACGTGTCACAGCCTTCTCAATCGCCGAACGGGTGATGCCCTCGCTCTGCGTACCAAAAGTATTCACATAGATGGATACAGGATCTGCCACTCCAATCGCATACGCTACCTGCACTTCAACACGATGCGCCAAACCTGCAGCCACAATATTCTTTGCAACCCATCGAGCTGCATACGCTGCGCTGCGGTCTACCTTGCTTGGATCTTTACCAGAGAAAGCTCCACCGCCATGATGACCTGCTCCGCCATAAGTATCCACAATAATTTTGCGGCCCGTCAAACCCGCATCAGCAGCTGGCTACCCATAACGAAAGAACCCGTAGGATTCACAAGCAGCTTATAGGAATCATAGGCCACTGCATTGCCGCACACTTGTGCAAGAACTGGCTCTACCACCTGTTCACGCACTACATCGCGAATCCATTCTTGCGTAACATCAGGGTCATGCTGCGTGGATACTACCACTGTATCTACATACAAAGGCTTGTTTTCGCTATCGTAGGCAATGGTCACCTGAGTTTTGCCATCAGGACGCAAATGAGGCACTTTGCCGCTATGACGAACAGCCGCCAGATGAGACGCCAGTTTATGTGCTACAACAATCGGCAAAGGCATGAGTTCTGGGGTTTCATCGGCGGCATAGCCAAACATCAAACCCTGATCGCCTGCCCCCTGCAGTTCATAGCGCTGCTGAGCGCTGCGCACCTTACCCAAGCCTGCTGCTTGTGCACGCACATGCGAGCTGACTCCCTGATTAATTTCTGCAGACTGCTCCACAATGGACTCCATAATGCCCACCAAAGATGCGTCTAAGCCAATTCGAGAATCGGTGTAGCCAATACGTTCAAGCACTCCACGCGCAACAGAAGAAACGTTGATGTGCGCGGTTGACGACACCTCACCAAAAATAACGAACTGTCCGGCTGTTGCGCATGTTTCCACAGCCACATGTGAATGAGGATCAGCAGCCATATACGCATCCAAAATAGCGTCCGAAATCTGATCGCACACTTTATCTGGGTGACCTTCAGTTACCGATTCAGAGGTAAACAGATGTACGTCTGTGTTTACCGTTGACTTTGCTTGTTCTGCTGCCATCGTTTATCCTTCATTACTTTGACTATGGTAGTTACGTTCTACATGTGCGATATCCCTCATATGAGCAGATGAGAGATACGAGCAGATGAGCCAATTGGCTGAGGAGAAGCCTGAGCTGCTCTGTATGCCACGCACCAAGTCGCTCGCTCACCGCTACTGAATTCACCGCTGCTCACTCACACCCGCTCATTCACCGCTTCATGAAAAAACCCGCGCCAGCAGCTCTTGTGGCGCTGAACGCGGGGTATGCGCGGTTAAAACCAACGACTATTTACTCGTCTTCACCCAAAGTCTCTTCGAGCAATCCTTCGTTAATCTCACGGAAAGCAATAGACAATGGCTTTTTCCTGATTCTGGTACTCAACCAAAGGACCCACATTCTGAAGCAAGCCTTCATTCAGCTGAGTAAAGTAAGAGTTAATCTGGCGAGCGCGGCGAGCTGCAAACATTGCTAATGCATACTTGGAATCCGCATGCTCCATAAGCTCATCCAATGGAGGATTTACAAGTCCCTGTGGTTCAGGGTTAGTTCCCAGTGCCATTTTTCTCCCATACATACAGTGGTCTTTTTAGTCTTTCCTAGTGTACTCATACCCCGGTATAAAACAAAGGCACGGCTGCCAGTTATTACTTCATTTCTGCCGTAGCGTTCACAGCTGAGCGTAGCCGTACGTGGTACAGCTTTTTACCAAGCCTGATTTAAGCACTAAAACAACTTTACGACGTACACTTGCGGTTAGCTATGAAAGATAAAGCTCGAACAGCCCTCGCTGCGCACACCAACGACATCCTCACCCACTCCACCACGCACTTCGACCAACGCCAGCCGTGTCACGCACCAGTCCCCGCGTGAACGCACACAACCACGCTCAGCCCCACCCCACCCCAACTTTCCACAACGTGAACGCGGCATGCTCAAAACTACCCCAGCTATTACTATTGAGCAGTATGAAAATGAGATCAGCAACAATTATGAACGGCCGAATGTTCGCTGGCGCGCGCGCTTTATTCCGTGCTGCCGGCGTGGATGAAAAAGATTTCGGTAAGCCTATTATCGCCGTAGCAAACTCCTTCTCCGAGTTTGTTCCAGGTCACGTGCATTTGAATAAAGTAGGTCGTATCGTATCCGAGGCTATTAAGCAGGCTGGCGGTATTCCTCGCGAGTTCAATACTATTGCTGTGGATGATGGTATTGCAATGGGTCACACGGGTATGCTGTATTCCCTTCCAAGCCGCGATATTATTGCCGACGCTGTTGAGTATTCCGTCAACGCTCACTGTGCTGATGCTTTGATTTGTATTTCCAATTGCGACAAGATTAGCCCAGGCATGCTTATGGCTGCTTTACGTCTGAATATTCCAACAATTTTCGTGTCGGGCGGCCCAATGGAGTCGGGTATCACTACTCTGTCCGATGGCACCACAAAGAGCACTGATTTAATTGATGTTATGTATGCTTCTGCAGATGATAACGTTTCTGATGAAGATCTGCTCGAATATGAACGTACTGCTTGCCCAACTTGTGGCTCGTGTGCAGGTATGTTCACTGCTAATTCCATGAACTGCTTGATGGAAGCACTCGGTTTAGCTCTTCCTGGTAACGGCACCACTTTGGCCGATCACGCCGCTCGTACAGCTTTATTTGAGAAAGCGGGGGCTAAGATTGTTGATTTAGCTAACCGTTACTATCACGAGGATGACACTTCTGTTCTTCCTCGCAATATCGTAACCAAGCATGCCTTCGAGAACGCTATGACCATGGATGTGGCTATGGGCGGTTCTACGAATACTGTTCTGCACATTTTGGCTGCTGCTCAAAGCGCAGACGTTGATTTTACGCTCGAAGATATTGAGCGCATCTCCCACACGGTTCCTTGCATCTGCAAAAGCCAGCCCATCGGATCTGGTGAAAATTTCCGACGTTCACCGCGCCGGCGGCATCACCCGTATTTTGGGCGAGCTTGACCGCGGTGGTAAGTTACACCGCGACGTTCATTCGGTTGATTACCCAAGTTTGGAAGCAAAACTTGCTGACTGGGATATTCGCCGCGATACCGCTACTGAGGAAGCACTTGATTTGTTTACCGCAGCTCCGGGAGGTCATCGCACTGCTGAAGGTATGAGCCAAAACGCTCGTTTCGATGATTTAGACCGCGATTATATTAACGGTGCTGTTCACGATATTGAACATCCGTCCGTCACTGAAGGCGGTTTAGCTGTTCTGCGCGGAAATATTGCTCCTGATGGTTGCGTAGTAAAAAAACTGCAGGCGTTGATCCTTCGATTTGGAAGTTCAGCGGTGAGGCTTTGGTTGTGGAGTCTCAAGAACAGGCTGTGGAAGTTATTTTGAACGACACCTTAAAGCCTGGTCAGGCCCTGATTATTCGTTACGAAGGACCGAAGGGTGGTCCAGGCATGCAGGAAATGCTCTACCCTACTTCCTTCGTAAAGGGTAAGGGCATCGGCAAGCAGGTTGCACTGCTTACCGACGGACGTTATTCTGGTGGTTCCTCTGGTTTGTCGATTGGTCATATTGCTCCAGAAGCAGCTGCTGGCGGCCCTATTGCTTTGGTGGAAAATGGTGACACTATTGTTATCGATATTCCAAACCGTACGATTAACGTAGATGTTCCAGATGAGGTTCTGGCTCAGCGTCGCGAAGCCATCGAAAATGGTTATGGTTATCGTCCACACCGTGACCGTCAGGTTTCGCTGGCTTTGAAGGCGTACGCTGCTTTTGCACGTTCTGCCGATAAGGGAGCTACGCGAGATCCAGAGCTGATTAATCAGCTGGCTCACCAAAGCCGACTAAACGTTAATGGAGGATTCTTTCGGGAATCCTCCATTTTTATCATCCATTCTTCTCCAACAATGCGTACGCATAAAAGCTCGAATAGCTTCCTCATTCGTCCCCTCGTAATAACGAACAAGCAATTCTTTGAACTCAGATACTTTGTTTTCGGGGACAACCAGCAAACCGGATCCTCGTGTGATGAGGAATTGACTAGCGAAGAGCACGGCAGCACGCTTATTACCATCATTGAATATCTGAGTTTTCATCACATACAAACACAGATCTATAGCAATCTCAACGTCCGCTTTGTTCTGTAAGAGCAGCTTTCCCACATCATCACGCACATCAGGTTCATATGGAATTGGCGGTCGATAGCTTGTTCCTCCAATAGCAACGGGAACGCCCCGCACCATACCGCCGTTGCGATAAAAACCTTCATTTACTAACTGCGCAATGTGGCTGAGTGTATCGAAATGAGGATCATACGAAACCACACCATCATCGAGAATAAACTCCCACGCATGTTTAAGATTCAAGATCTTATTCACATCCGAAGCAGATACGCCCGAGACAATTCCATTGTCGATAATATCTTCCGTTTGAGGAAAAGTAGTACCCACTCCTTCGAGCACAGCTTGATCGTAAATGCTTGTCTTTACATTTATGCGAGCAAAATCAATATTCATGCGCACACGAGCAGAGATTTCTTTATCTTCGTACCCCAAGCGGGCAAGCTCACGTTCTGCAGCACGAATATTCTTCTTTAATTCACGAGCCTGCTTGCTATATCGTAGCAGTTCTTGGAACAACTCTTCGGAATACTTCTCCACATAGGACGAGGTAAGTTTGCCTGCTTCACGCTTGCGCATATAAATGTAGCGACCACTGGCTGTTTCTTTAATCTCAGGAGTGCCCTCATAGGGCATGAGTTTTAAGCGTGCCTGTAAATCCGCACGTTGTTGAAGCAACTCTTGAATACGAATGTAGTCTTCGCTCACCAGCACTCCTTTTAGGGAACATTTTTATCTATTTTACCAGAAGTTGTTCCCTAAAATTAATGACGTCATCACACCATTGGTCGAATTCAGGATCGAGTTGTTGGCACTCTTCATGCGACAATACGTACTCAACTGTTCGCTTCATACCTTCAGCAAAGGAAATCTGCGGATTAAATTCAGGAATAAGTTTCTTTATCTTGGAGTTGTCGAACTTGACCGTATACGCTTTATCGCCCAGAAGTTCACCCTCAAAGTCATAACCAGCACGCGCCCCCAACTCAGCGAGAGTATAAGAGCTCACGTGCACAGCCTTGAGCTCAACACCTAACAAATCAGCTAAAGTCTGGAAAATCTCATTCCATGTAATCGACTCGTCACTCGTAATCTGGAAAGCTTCGCCGATGGCTTCTTCCTTGCCGAGCAGACCCAACGTAGCCAACAGCAAAGTCGCGACTATCGGTCATCGTCCACCATGTTGTGCCATCGCCATGAATCAACACTGGTTTCCCACGCAACATGCGGTCGAGAACCTGGTAACTTCCCTTATGCCCATTCAAACCTAACGGCACTTTCCTCTCGTTATACGTATGACTTGGGCGCACAATCGTTACTGGAAAACCGTCCTCGCGGTAACGTTCCATCAAGAAGTTCTCGCAGTCAATCTTATTGCGCGAGTACTGCCAGAACGGATTAATCAGCGGCGTCTCTTCTGTAATAAAACCTGCAGGCACAGGCTTGCAATACGCGGAAGCTGAGCCAGTATACACATACTGAAGGCAGCGATCCTTAAAAAGTTCATAATCGCGCTCAACTTGCCAGCGCTCATAGCCAACAAATTGACACACCGCGTCAAAAATAACTCCGGGAGCTGCCTCATCCAGCGCGTCTTTTAAGCTCTCTATATCACCGTTGATATCCGCCTGAATATACAGTGGCGCATCGCCCAAAAACATCGGACAAGCCGGTGCGGTTGAGCACATACAGTTCGTGACCTTCGCGCAGCAGTTTCTTAGAAATTTCTGTACTAATCGTGCCCGTGCCACCAATCATGCAAATCTTCATCGCTTCATCCTTACTCGACAACATCGTCCTTAAAGATTATAAGCAAAAACTCTCGCCCGCGGCGTCTTTGGCCACGAGCGAGAGTTACTGTATATGAGACCTCTGAGAGAAATTAGAGAGAAAAGGTCTCATAAATCTGTTGAGCGGTTCCGTATGATGCCTGGGCACCATAACCGCAGGCTGCATAAGCCGCCACATAAGCCGCCAAGCGAGCGCTATCTGCCAGAGAGAGGTCGCTAGCCAAACCAGCGAGTACGGTTCCCATGTAAGAGTCACCGCAACCGGTGGTATCGACTGCATCAACGCGCACACCGTCGACGCGTTCAATCGTCTCACCATCGATAACGCAGGAGCCTAAAGCGCCCAAAGTAATAATCGCGCGGTCGAATCCGAGCTTGTGCAGAGCCTGACCAATCGCAGACCAATCAGCACTGACCCACTCAATATCTGGATCCAAGCCGATAATCTGCGCAACCTCATGCTCGTTGGCCAAGAGTATATCGACGTTCTCAATCAACTCAACTGGAAGATGTGCCATAAATGGCGAATCGTTGAGCAGAACGGTCATTCCTAGCTGCTCGAGCGGTGCGTGCCGCTTCAATCACCGCATCCATAGGAGATTCGAGGCACAGCCCCAGCACACTGTAGCTGGTGAGCTCTGCAACGTGCGAGCGCACATAATCCACGGTGAGCTTGTGATTCGCACCTGGAGAATACACAATCGTGTTTTCGCCATCGCTCTCAGCCACAGTAATAACGGTAGTGCCGGACGGACCGTCCATGCGAGCGATGTGTTCAGTACGCACACCTGCGCCAGCGAGCTTGGACGCCAAAAAATCAGCATTCGTATCGGTTCCCAAAGCACCGAACATACCCACCTGGGCACCCAGCAGAGCTGCCGTTGCCGCCTGATTCGACGACTTGCCACCTGGCAAAATCTCCAGCTGACCACCCGCCACGGTCTCCCCTGGCTGTGGCAGACGCTGCGTGCGCACAGTATAATCAGCGTTCATCGAACCCAAAACGGCTACACGACCGTTCAAGTGATGTAAAGAGTCAAGCACTGTCATGCGTTTTACGCTCCGAATCTGTGTCGTATAAAAGGATTTAAAGAAATGTCGAGGAAACCGGCAGTCATGCGAGCACACATATAAACACCCACAACCCATGCACTGCATGCTGCCGGCAACCTCAAGTCTTGTTGATTAGCCGATGCGCTTAATTGCGTCTTCCACCAAATCCCAGAACTTGTCGAAGTCGAGCTTAGTGGCCACCTGAGTGTGGCATTCATCTTCTGAAGGCTCTGGCTCGCGCAAATCTGCTACGGTCATACCCACAGTTAATGTACCTGCAAGCTCCACATCTACAGGGCAACGGCGCGTCTGCACAATCGATGGATCAATGAGGTATGCAATCGTGCATGGATCGTGCACTGGAGGATCTACGAAGTCTTGGTTCTCGCTATACGCCTTGCGGAAGAAGTCCATAAGACCAGAAACGAACATAGCCAAATCAGAGCCAACAGCTTCAATCTTGTGCTGAACCGCAGGCGTGCACAAAGCCTGATGCGTCAAATCCAAGCCGACCATGGTAACCTTCCATGGCTCGTTAAACACAATGTGCGCCGCTTCTGGATCGACCATAATATTAAACTCAGCCACCGAGCTCCAGTTACCCACATGGTAACCGCCGCCCATGAGCACAACTTCCTTCACGCGCTCAACAATGCGTGGCTCCATACGCACGGCCATAGCAATATTAGTGAGCGGACCAGTTGGAACAAGTGTTACCGTGCCAGGCTCTTCAGACATAATAGTGTCAATAATAAATTGAACTGCATTCTTGTCTTCGAGCGGACGGCTTGGCACAGGAAGTTCTACGCCATCAAGACCAGTTTCGCCGTGGATTGTTGCCGCTGCCTGAGCTTCGCGCAAAATCGGACGATTAGCGCCGCGATATACAGGAACATCTGTTGCGTGCGCTTTTTCGAGGACTGCACGTGCGTTATATGTAACTTTATCGAGGCTCTGATTGCCACCTACAGTAGTTACGCCCAGTAAATCAATGTTTGGGTTTCCTGCAGCCAACAAAATTGCCACAGCGTCGTCATGACCAGGATCGCAATCTAAGATAATTTTTGTAGACATCGAAGTCTCCTTTGAATTCGTTACTTTTGTCTTTTCTTATTTCTCGTATTTTGTATTTTATACTTCTTGGTTAAGCGTTTAACCACTGATATAAAAGATAGCAAGCTTTTATGATTTTGGAAAATACTCCACCGCTCGCGCGTGTCGCACATTAAGAACACAACTACGCTGAGCACTCTGCTTTTACTGGTTGGTTTTATCAGCTGAATCTTAACTAAGTAAATGCGTCATATGTAGAGCGCTCTCTGCTACACCAAGCCCCGATACATACCTCAATGCGTGAAGATTGTAAACGCACCGCGCACACAACGATCGCACCCACACGCCTTAGAACCTTGGACTCAGAAACCGCCAATCTCAGGGCAATTCCACTCCAAAATTCTTGAGAATCTGAGGAACCGCAATCAGCGGAACATAGACTGTTAACAGACCGCACCGCGCGCAGAAAAACATCGTTGAACGCAGCTCAACGATGTAAGAACTGATATATCTGCATGCAGCGCATATAGCAGAAATCTGTCCGACCTCGTATGCGACTCATGCATCCGTTATGCCATCTTGATGCGAAAAATGGTATAACGGACACATATATAAAATTTGCGCCTACGAAGCCACCAGCACAGAGAACCTACAACGTGAACCCAACACCGAGACCCCCAGCTCTCTGTCAGAACTCACACCTTGGCTACGCTATACCCTTCACTTAATTCAGGCTTCAAAAGCACCACATTGCCCTGACCTGAATCAACATAAGCCGCATCCAACATCATCTCGCAACTGCGTTTCGCCAACTGTTCAACATCCTGACGAATAGTTGTCAGCTCAAAATCTAATCCGAAAGCACCCATCACATCGTCATAGCCAATCAAAGATATATCTGCTGGCACAGCATAGCCTTGTTCTCTTGCTCGGCGAAGGAAACCCACAGCTATCAGATCATTTCCACAAAATACAGCGCTCACACCCGCATGAAGCAGGTTATCAGCAAAATTGTATCCTTGAGCCAAGCTGAAACCGCTATCAATAATCCAATCATCCTGTGGAACAATATTATGAGCAGCAAGTTCATCGAGGAAAGCTTCAAAACGTGCGGAATGATCCACGCTATTATCCGCAGTAGTTTCCACGCTATTATCCGCACTATTGTTCCCACTGTCCAACGCATGTCGTTTCACAGGGCCAATCACACCGATTTTCGTATGCCCAGAACGAATCAAATGCTGAGCAGCTAAACGTCCTCCTACGCTGTGATCGTATGCCAATGCGCGCCATTTTCTATCCGCCACACCTTGGTTTTATTTGCTCAGGAATACGGTCAATAAAAACAACCGGAACATGCGTGGACGCGAGTTCATCAAGTAGCTGAGCATTATACTCAGCTGTTCCAAAAGTTGGCACAATAAAAAGACCGTCAATACCCAACTGAGTAACGCGGCTAATGGCACTGGACTGCTCGTTCACATCTTCACTGGTATCAACGATGAGCAAAGAATAGCCTTGACGTCGGCATTCATTTTCCATATGTTTAGCCAAAGAAGCAAAGAAGAGATTCTCAATATCGGGAATAATCAAAGCTAACAGACTTGAGGATTGTGTTGCCAAACTGCGAGCGGTTTTGGTTAGGAAGATAGTGCATATCTTCTGCGATGGAACGAATCAAATCGCGCGTTTCCTCAGTGAAACGGTTAGGTTTATTATTCAAAACCAAAGAAACAGCAGTGGACGAAACTCCCGCTTTACGAGCAATATCTTTGAGCGTAGCCCTCTTTGGCTGCACATTTTTCATAACATCCCTCCAAAAGTCACATCTTGTAGAAGAGTAACACAAAGGTGGTGAATATTCTTCAATATTCACCACCTGAAGGTTTTCTCAGAAGAGTTTAGCGAACTGGACCTGTTGGCTGACTACCCACTACCTGAACAAGAGTTCCTTGAGGACAATTCTCGTAAATCCACTTGGAATCCTGCTCATACATGTTAATGCAGCCGTGAGAACCATGGCCTACTGAATCTCCTGACGCAATACCACCATAATTCCATGTTGCAGTATGGAAGCCTTCACCGCCGTTATAGTAGCTAACCCATTTCACGCCCTTAGACAGATAGCGAGAACCATCATCATTCAAACCAGTCATATCTTGGGTTGCATACTTGAGGTAGATAAAGAAGTTACCGTTATCTGACTCATTGGCACCGTTTTTACCCGAGCAAATAGGGAAACTGCGCACAAGCTCATCGTTACGGTATGCATAAGCCATTTGAGTGCTTTTATCTACAACAATGCGCATCTCAGACTTGGTCTGTTTTGTTTCAAACTTCGTAATAGTAGATTCAACCTGCGTGCTTGCGCCCTCGCCCTTTGTAAGAGCGTCGTAGAGCGTATTAACAACAGCATCTGTCCGACCAATTGTTACGCCATTGGCACCTTTAACCTTGGTGAGAAGAACCTTGCCGGAGCCATCAACAACATCTTCTTGATCTACTTTAGCCTGATTGAGTTGTTCAGGAAGAGTAGAACTTATATAGTCGCTCACCTTCTGTTTATCGTATTGAAGTTTGATTGTTCCCTGAGTAGAATCGGCATCTACAGTAATCCATTGAGCAATCTGATCTGCTGGGATTTGGAAGTTTTTACCGTCGCCATTAGAAACAACATACTGAGCAGATACTCGTGCGTTAGCTTGGTCTGCAGCTTGCTGAGCAGATTCTACAGAGATTGGCATGTTCACGTCTTTTATAAGAAATTTTCACGCTGCTCGGGTGACCAGGCTCTTTAACAAGCTTATTAACGTGTGTGAGAACCTGTGTATTTTCAGGCATTTTACCGCTCTTACCAGCTACAACAGAGTAAGACTTTGATTCAGCATCAAAAGCAATGGTAGAACCGACAGCACGATTATCTTCATTAACGAAGCTTTTGGCTAAATACTGACTCGTAGCGTACTTATCGACCTTCGCATTCAATGGCACATTATGATGAATAAAAGGATTAACCTTCGCAAAAAAATATTATCGTTTTTAGCAGTCAACAGATTTTTTACAGTCTGATTCACATTTACTGCTACGCCTAAGTCTTTCAGGTTTGCCTTAACGCTCTTGCCATTATCATCAGAAACAGTTACGGAGGAACGAGCCACCGCATTGCTTACAGTTACTCTAAGCTGCTGAGCATTTTGACCCGCAACACTCACACTACCAAATTCGACTCCTAAAGGAGCCTTGTCTTGGTAATACCAACGCGCACCGAAGAACCAACCGATAAGAGAGAGAAGAACAGCAAGCACTGCTCCACTAGACCACAATGCAATGCGTGTACGTCGAGATAAGCCTTGTTTCCCTGATGGGTTGTTAGGCATCTGCTCAGCGTCAACTAATGGATTATTTATCACCATTGTATCTTCGCTTAACTCCCCACCGGCGGCATTGAACATAGCGTCGTCATGTGAAGCGATCGTCATACAAAATCCCTTCTCTTCATTTCCTCCTTCTAAGAATATTCCGATATCATGACGCTGAGGAGGAAAAATATCTCTGAGCGCAATCTGTTGTGTCGTATTTTCACTAATTCATGCAAAAAGTGAGCAATATCACATACTCTCACCCCTGCGAGAATCATTACTTCATATAGTTACCCATACGTACACGCCCATGCTGTGTAAATTTATAAGCACGTTCTGCTTCGTCACCTGCAAAAAGCACGGGAGCATAATCATCAATCTGTAACGTGCCATCATCCTTGAGCAGGCTATCGTCAATCCATCTCTGCTTAATAGCGGCGAAGATATGATGCACGTTATCCATTTTTTCAATTTTCTTCACCGTGCATTCGAAGATAATCGGAAAATCGGTAAGAAGTGGCGCATTAATCATGCTCGCAGTTTGCGTGTTCAGATCCAAGCGTGACAGTTTATCTTCCTCATGCCACCAGCCAGCAGATTCTACGGAAGTCATAACAGGTTCAGCTGCCACATTGACGGTGAATTCACCATACTTTTCAATCTGCTGAGCCGCTCGACTATCGGAGCTTACTCCCAGCACAATATTATTGCGCAAAGAATATGTAGAGCTGTTCGTCGTTATATTGTAGCCGTAATCGTCATCTTTATAACCAAGAACCACGATAGGATAACCGAGATAAAATTTTCCCGTATTAAATTCAACGAGCATAAACTACTCCCCTTAAGCAGTCTTTCCCATAGCTTGCTCAAAAACAGACCATAATTGCTCAGCTGCACGCTCTACTTCATCATTAACAATGACTATATCGAACTCATTTTGTAGCTCAAGCTCATGACGTGCAGTAGTCAAACGTCGCTGCTGCTGTTCCTCGGTTTCCGTGCCGCGTCCTTTTAATCGAGCTACAAGTTCCTCAAAACTAGGAGGAGCAAGGAAAACAAATATAGGATTCAATCCTACTTCTGCAGCACGTTCGCGCACTTTATGCACACCTTGCACATCAATTTCCAACATAGACGGGATACCCGCTGCTAAATGTTCTTTTACAGGAGCAGCAGGCGTTCCATAATGATGCACACCATGCACTACTGCTGTTTCTAGGAATTCACCGCGCGCTTCTTTATCTAAAAATTCTTGCTCGGTCATAAAGAAGTAGTTCACACCATCTACTTCACCAGGTCGAGGATCGCGCGTGGTCGCAGAGACACTCAACCAAATCTCAGGATGGTCTTCAAACAGTTTAGCTTCTACTGTTCCTTTACCCACTGCCGTAGGGCCAGCTAATACAACAAGGCGATGCGTTTGTTCAGTCATGGATTTTACTATACCCTCAACCCTCATTTTCAGCGAGAGGACAGAATATTAATACTACAATCTCACTATATAAAAACGCATAATAAAAAAACACAATAATGAGCTTATTGTCTATACTGATGTTAGAAAAGTTAACATCAGTATGATTGAAAGGAAGTGAACTATGAGCAAGCAAGGTGGAATCAATCCTCGACCACTGCCTCCAAAACAATAAGTAAAAGCCAAACTAGGAAAGAACAAACATGCCTTCTTCTGAAGAAATGTTTGACGAATATGTGAGAACAAGTGCAGCATATTGTGCTGATTTATTCAGGACAGCAGAGCTCTTCTTTAGAGCCAATGTTGCACTTGAATCCACTATCGTTGACGAAAATACATCACACTGTGGAACTGTTGAAGAAATATGTAAGATATTTATACACTGTCGAGAGATTACCTCTTCGACAATCACTTCTTTAGCTACTTTTAAAAGGTGCCACACAGCATTACCCGAGCAACTTGACATAGATTTTTCATATCAAGAACAATTACTTGCTAGCATAGTTGACTCTCTTAATCGTATTGTTAATTTGTTTGATTCCGTTAGTGATTTCGAGAATTTACAGAATCAGATTTGGGACGATGATAATTTTACGAATGAATTTACGAAAACTGCTCAATCTATATCTCATGCAATACTCTGGCAATGCAGTTTTGCACGTAAGGCAAATCTAGATGAACTTTCTTAACCATTTTCGTGGATACTACCGCCTTGCAGCAAGTGATTTTCTCTCTAACTACGCCACTACAGTTGCGGCTACCACTATTAAGCTCTGGCTTGTTAACTCTTTATTAGCTGGTGTACAGGAGTCAAGCAAATACCTGACTATTTATTTAATGCTCAGCGCTATCAGTGAACTTATTACTGGTTTATTTTCCGGAACCGTAGCTGAACATTACGGAGTATTGCATACCACTATAAGCGCATGCTTACTGCGTATGGGAGCAGGTATAGGCGTTATAGTTGTTATCGTCTGGTCGCAACCATCAGCGCATACATATGCTAATCTTCTTTTTTGGATAGTCTCTCTTTTGGTTATGTTCACTACCGCCTGTGATACTTTCTATTTCCCAGCCATCAGTTCTTTTGTTAATCGCATTACTGAGTCCAAGAAGCTTACTCGGGTTCTGTCTCTTCTGCGTTTTAGCAGTCTTATGGGAACTTTAATTGGTCCAGCTGTTGCCGGTTTAGCAGGTAGCACTCAGCTCTATATACCTATTCTGCTTACAGAAACACTTGCTCTCTTATTAACTGTAGTTCTTATCTGGCGGATCTCGAAGACGACGGGCTACAGGCATATATATGAGAACACATCGTCAACATTACCTGAATTGTTCACTAACTGGCGTCAGGGCATAAAAACTTTTACTGCAAATCGCACGTACCGTTTGCTTTTCCCTTTTGCTGTGGTTGAAGCGGTAGCAAATTCAGGTTTGGGTTTTGCAATTATCTTTTACTTCACTACGCAACTGCATGATATACAAAGCTATGGTTGGTATTTAAGCGCACTATCAGCAGGATACGCTATCAGTTATCTGATTGCTCCTCAGTGTTCACACATATTTAGTTTTGCTCAGCTTCTGACTGCATCACATATATTGATTACTGTATGTTTATGCTCTCTTGCTGTTACTCGTATTGGTGTTATAGCGGTTTTCTGGGGATTTCTTTTCGCTTTTTCCCAAGCGATTATTAGTCCTGCCTTTCAATCTATTTTTATTCAGTCGGTTGACCAAAGTCTTGTTGCCCAAGTTATGTCTGTATTTATTTCTGTAGTAGCAGCGATTGGAGCTATAAGTTATCCTGCATGGGATTGGATGTATACAGTAACCGGTAATAATGCCACCGTACTTGTTATATGCGCCTCAGGATTGCACGGGTTTTTAGTTCTTCTATGCGCTTTTCTCTATCCACAATTAAAGAGCATTCGCACTGCGTAGAAGAGAAAAGGGACTATTCATTTCACTATTGGGAAAACTCTGCAGTCGCTCAGATAAGTTCTGAACATTCTTCTTAGGTATAATAAAGATTGCCTCACTGTACAGCCAGTGAGGCAATCTTTATTGTGCTTTCTTCTTATGCTTTATCTAGCTCATGCAAACGCTGTGCATGCTCTTGAATAGAAGCAATATCGTAATCAGCAGTCTTTACCGCTTCAATAGCAATCAAAGCAGCAAGGAATTCCGTAGCCGTTGTGAACTGAGGGCAAATCAGCAGCAATTGCAGCTGCACGGATTGAATAACCATCCGAACGCGAGCTACGAGAGCTTGGCGTATTCAAAATTAAATCAATCTTTCCTTCTTCAATCAGCTGAACAACGTTCTTTCCAGTGCTTCCTGGCACGCGCTCCTGCTGCATATCATCGCTATCGTTAACGCGAGTAAAGCTTGTCAACCACCTGCACATCCATGCCGTAACGACGCAAAACAGAAGCTGTTCCTTCTGTTGCCAGCAGCTTAAAGCCGAGCTCCAATAAACGGGCAGCCATCAAAGGTAACTGTCGTTTATCTGTATCGTTCATAGAAATAAACACATTACCGCCTGTTGGCAATCCTGTGTCATAGGCTGCAATCTGACTCTTCGCAAAAGCGTGTGGGAAATCGCGGTCGAAGCCCATAACTTCACCAGTAGAACGCATTTCTGGTCCCAAAATAACGTCAACTGTTTTACCAGCTTCAGTGCGGAAGCGCTTAAATGGTAATACTGCTTCCTTAACTGCTACTGGCTGCCCTGGGCGAATATCTCCGCCATCGCCTTCTGGCAAAAGCAACCCGAGCTTACGAGAGTCAGCGATTGTTTCGCCTGCCATAATACGAGCAGCAGCTTTAGCTAAGGCTGTTCCTGTTGCCTTAGATGCGAATGGCACAGTTCGCGAAGCACGAGGGTTAGCCTCAATCACATATAAGGTGTTGCTCATAAAAGCAAACTGCACATTAATCAAACCGCGCACACCCACACCTTCAGCAATAGCCAAAGTTGCTTCACGCAAGCGCTTAATCTGCGAATCAGACAGTGTGTTTGGAGGAAGGGTGCAAGCCGCGTCACCAGAATGCACGCCGGCTTCTTCAATATGCTCCATAATACCGCCCACATACAGCTCATGACCGTCATAGAGAGCATCAACATCAACTTCAATCGCGTCAGACAAGAACTTGTCAATAAGCAAAGGCGATGGCAGACGACCGGAGACCACGCGGTCTGCTTGCGCTTCCTTAAGAGCACGGTTTACATACTCCTTAAGCTGCGAGTCTTCGAAAACAATCTCCATACCGCGGCCGCCCAAAACATAAGATGGGCGCACAAGCACTGGATAACCGATGGAATGAGCAGCTTGCAAAGCCTCATCGAAAGACAAAGCTGTGCCATAGCGAGGAGCGTTCAAGCCCTTTTCATCCAAAACTTCACCGAAAAGCTCACGGTTTTCAGCCAAATCAATAGCCTCTGGAGTAGTACCCAAAATTGGAACACCAGCAGCCTTCAATCGAGCAGCAAGCGACAACGGAGTTTGTCCACCAAGCTGCACAATCACGCCCTTAACAGGACCTTGCTTGAGTTCAGCATGGTAGATTTCAAGCACATCTTCGAAGGTTAATGGTTCGAAGTAAAGGCGATCAGAAATATCGTAATCAGTAGATACTGTTTCAGGATTGCAATTGACCATAATGGTGTCGTAATCCTTGCCCAGCTCCTGAACAGCATGCACACAGGTGTAGTCAAATTCAATACCCTGACCAATTCGATTTGGACCAGAGCCGAGAATAATAACTGCTTCACGTTCACGCTTCTTCAGCTCAGTTTCCTGAGCGTATGTGGAGTAATAGTATGGCGTCACAGCATCGAATTCTGCAGCGCAAGTATCTACTGTTTTGTAAACCGGGCGAATACCGTAGTTCTTACGCAATTCGCGCACAACATCTTCGCCAGTATCTCCCATGCCACGCAAGTGGGAAATCTGAACGTCAGACAAACCTGCTTTCTTAGCAGTGCGTAACAGTTCTGGGCTTAATGCTTCAGCAGCTTTCACGTCCATAGCAATTGCGTTAATCTGCATAAGCTGATCAATAAACCATGGATCAATCTTCGTTGCATCAAAAATCTGCTCTAAGGTAGCTCCGCCCCAGATAGCGCGCATAAGCTGCAAATAACGGTGCTCTGTCGGAACACTAATAGCGCTCAACAGTTCTACTACCTCTTCTTGGCTAGGGAACTTCGCCATCCCAGTTAAAGGTTGCGTGACGCTTATCGATGGAGCGCATTGCTTTACCCAAGGATTCCTGGAAGTTTCCAGCCAAAGCCATAGCTTCGCCCACGGACTTCATGGATGTGGTTAAGGTGTCGTCTGCGCCTGGGAACTTTTCAAAAGCGAAACGAGGAATCTTGGTAACTACATAGTCGATGGTTGGTTCGAAGCATGCAGGAGTGGACTGTGTAATATCGTTGCGAATTTCGTCGAGAGTGTAGCCCAAAGCCAGCTTGGCAGCAATCTTTGCAATTGGGTAGCCAGTTGCCTTCGACGCCAATGCGGAGGAACGCGATACGCGCGGGTTCATTTCGATAACCACAATGCGTCCGTTGCGTGGGTTCACAGCGAACTGAATATTACATCCACCTGTATCTACGCCCACACCGCGGATAATAGCAATACCAATATCACGCAGCTTCTGATACTCACGGTCGGTGAGGGTAAATACTGGCGCTACGGTAATCGAATCGCCTGTATGCACGCCCACTGGGTCTACGTTTTCGATTGGGCAGACCACAACCACGTTATCGTTGCGGTCGCGCATCAGCTCGAGCTCATATTCCTTCCAACCTTCCAAGCCTTCTTCGATAAGCACTTCGTTAGTTGGAGAATAGTGCAAACCTGCGCCTGCAATACGATGCAAGTCTTCGAGGTTGCGCGCAATACCGGAGCCCAAACCACCCATGGTAAAGCTTGGACGCACAACGACTGGGTAGCCCAGCTCGTCGTTTACAATGTGTTCGACTTCGTCCATAGAATGGGCAATAAAGGAGCGAGCAGAGTCTCCCCCAGCTTCCGTAACCACCTGCTTAAAGAGCTCGCGGTCTTCACCACGGTCGATTGCTTCCAAGGATGCGCCAATAAGTTCAACATTATGTTTGTCGAGAACGCCTGCCTGGCCTAAAGCAATAGCAGCGTTCAATGCTGTTTGACCGCCCAAAGTAGGCAGCAGTGCGTCTGGGCGTTCCTTCGCAATAATGCGTTCCAGAATTGGCACGGACAGAGGCTCAATGTAGGTAGCATCAGCCATTTCTGGGTCAGTCATGATTGTTGCTGGGTTCGAGTTCACCAAAATAACGCGAACGCCTTCTTCTCGCAGAACGCGACATGCCTGAGTACCGGAATAATCAAACTCTGCAGCCTGACCGATCACAATAGGATCAGAACCGATAACCATAACGGATGTAATGTCTGTGCGCTTTGGCATGGATTTTCCTCTCTATCGTTTCGTCGGTCTTAGTTCTGCTTGTTCTGCGCGTGGCGAGCGCGAGCGTTCTTCATCTGCTCGACGAAACGGTCGAACAAGTAACCCGCATCGTGCGGACCAGCTGCTGCTTCTGGATGATACTGTACCGAGAAAGCAGGGATGTCCAGACACTGCAAGCCTTCCACTACGTTATCGTTAAGATCGATATGACTTACTTGCACTCGACCGTAGTGACCGTTACCGAACGGGCTTGGAACTGGATTGCCTTGAGGAGCGTCTACAGCAAAACCGTGATTATGTGCGGTTACTTCCACTTTTCCTGTGGTGAGATCTTGTACTGGCTGATTAACACCGCGATGACCGAACTTGAGCTTATACGTGCCGAAACCAAGAGCACGACCAAGAAGCTGATTACCAAAGCAGATACCGAAGAATGGAATATTAGCGTCGAGAACCTTACGCAATTGTTCAACCTCGAAATCAGCTGTGGCAGGGTCGCCAGGGCCGTTGGAGAAGAAAACGCCATCTGGGTTAAGAGCCGCAATGTCTTCGAAGCTGGAGTTCGCTGGCAATACATGTACGCAGCAGCCTCGCTCAGCCATGCGATATGGGCTCATAGCTTTAACACCCAAGTCTAAGGAGACTACGGTATACAGCGGATCCTTGCCTTCGAACTCGCCTTGAGGTTCAACTACATATGTGCTGTCTGTTGATACTTCTTGAGAGAGATTAGCGCCGCTCATTAGTGGAGAGCTTTTTACGACGTCTAGTAAATCTTCGACGCGTTTTAAGCGTCCTGTTTCATCTACCAGAGCCTGACCAGAGAAAAATACCTGCACGCATAACACCTGCAGAGCGCAAGTGACGTACCAGTTTGCGCGTATCAATATCTGCGATACCTACAATGCCGTAGGTGTCTAAATCGGCATCCAAACTGCGCTGCGCACGCCAATTAGAAATATGGGTAGCAGGATCTCGAACTACGTATCCTGCTACCCATATTTTGGAAGACTCAACGTCTTCATCATTTACACCGGTATTGCCAATATGCGGGAATGTTTGCACCACAATCTGACGAGCATATGACGGATCAGTCAATGTTTCCTGATAACCCGTCATAGCGGTGGAGAAAACAATTTCACCCGTGGTGACGCCCTGCGCACCATATGGGACTTCCACATATACGTTTCCATCTTCAAGCACCAATACGGCATTGTGGATGGAATAGATATCTGGACTAATAGTGGCCGAATCTTGGCTGTTCACACATGCCTCCTAGAGCTTGTTGTGATGGCGTTTAATTATCGGAGTTCAACGCCTCGTCTGTATTGTTATGCGGATCTGGGAACGCATCTTCATTCTTAGATTCCGAAGACTCTGTGGACTCCGCGAAATCTACGGACTCAGTGGACTCCGTAGAATCTGCTGAATCCTCAGACGAAGTATTGGAAATGCTAAAATCAGCGAAAGAAAGATTGGAAAGATTTGTTTCGCTGCGTGTATTCTCTCCTGATGTTTCAGATGTCGAGCTAGTATCAGCTTGTGCTTCTTCTTCGTCTTTCTGAGCTTGAGCAGCAGCTTCAGCAGCACGCTTTTCTTGCCACTCAATTTCTTCCGTACGAATAGCGTCAGCATTCTTCTCAACTGTGCTGAGCACACCGAAGAGTAAATCTGGAGTATCGTCACCTGCATATGTTTTGGCTAATGCAATCGCTTCATTAATAGCTACTCCGGCTGGGATTTCATCGTTATATACGATTTCCCAAGCAGCCATGCGAGCCAAATTGCGGTCAACTGCAGGCATCCTTTTCACCTCCCACGACTCAAGTGCGTCACCGAGAGCCTTGTCTAGGGGTGCGTCGATGAGCTGATACCCCGTGCACAATCTCAATGGCATAGTCTGGAAGTGGAGTTTGAGCGCCTGGATACGCAATACGCTCAGTTAAGAGGTCAGTAAATTCCTGACCTCTTACATCAGCTTCAAAAAGCGTATTCAGCGCGCGCTTACGAGCAGTGGAACGTGCCATATTAAATAGTGGTCCTTAAGTTCCTACTCGTTTTAGTTTTCGCGTCCAAGGTAGTCGCCGGAGCGAGTATCTACCTTCAAACGGTCACCTTCATTAATAAACAGTGGAACCTGAATCTCTGCACCAGTTTCCATAGTTGCTGGCTTAGTTCCTGCAGAGGAACGGTTGCCCTGCAAACCTGGCTCAGTGTGAGATACAGTCAAGATTACAGATGCTGGAAGTTCCACAGACAATGGGTTACCATCATGGAAAGATACGATGCAGTCAGTACCTTCAAGCAGGAACTTCTCAGAATCACCAATCAAAGTTTCTGGAATGAAAACCTGATCATAAGTGGTCATATCCATAAAGACGAAGCTATCGCCATCCTTGTAGGAATACTGCAGAGTACGGTTATCTACAGTTTCGAATTCCATCTTCATACCAGCGTTAAAAGTCTTGTCAACAATCTTGCCGGTGAGCACTTCCTTAATCTTGGTACGAACGAAAGCAGGATCCCTTACCTGGCTTAACATGCTGGAACTCAATAACGCTCCACAGCTTGCCATCAAGATTAATAACGGATCCATTCTTAATATCATTAGAAGTCTGTGCCACTAAAATCACCTATTCAAACGTCGTTTTAGTATTCAACGATTAGTCATTAATTCAAAATCTTTCTCATTATGCCATATCCCCACTACTGGGCAAGTTAGCCGTGTTGCAGGTGTCAGCCAGTCTGTTGATAGTTTGGCGGTAGTTATGGATGATTATATGTAGAAACTTTTCAGCTTGAGCGAAAATATATTGTCTGTGCTACTATTTCTGTTTAGATGTTTTTGATTTTGTATATCTACTCGTTATATAGCTAAAGCATCGTACAAGAAAATCGTTGAAATCGTCCATACGAAGACCCTAGCGGGCATTTAAGGGGATATTTTGAGCTCAGGAAAGCATCGCGCAAGCTCCGCTTCTGCACCAGTAACACCTTTTAATACCCATTCAGCTTTCTTTTAAGGCATCGCGAGTTTTTGCTAATAATAGAATGAGATTCAAGATTGGCGCTGTTGCTATTTCTTCTCTTCTTGTTGTTGCTCTTGCTGGTTCCACAGCATCTAACTTTGCTAACGCTACCGGCGCAGGAGTCGTTTCTGCATCTGGCGTATCTCGTAGTGAAGAGCGTTCCAGCTTAACTCAGGAAACAGCTACTGTTAGCTATGTTCAAGGTGATGAATGGAGTTTAAGCTCTGATAGTTCTGCAGTAACTGTGAAGTATGAAATGACTCCTGATCAGAGCGCTGCACGAGATAAGCTTGTATCTGCATATAACACTGCACAGGCTGAGTATGGTACATTAAGCTCTGCTTCTTCGAGTACTTTGAAGGCTTTGGCTGATGCTTTGAACACTGCAGCAGGTCATTTAGCTGATACCACGAACTCCGCAGATACTTATAACTCTGATATATCCTCATTGAATGGCACTTTGTCTAAAGCAAAGTCTAGTCATAACTCTGCTCGTTCTGCAGTTGCATCAAGTTCCTCTTCTTCTGCTGGATCATTTACCGGCACAGTATCTGGATCTGGTTCCGGCGTTGACGTAGCAAACTATAGTCTGCAGTTTGTGGGCGCTCCTTACTCTTGGGGTGGCAATACTCCAGCGGGTTGGGATTGCTCCGGTTTCGTTCAGTATGTCTATTCCCACTTTGGCGTAAGCTTGCCTCGCACTTCGGGTGCACAGGCAGGAGTTGGTGTTGCTGTTGCATCTCTTGCAGAGGCTCAGCCTGGAGATATTATTGCTAACGGCACGCATGCAGCTATTTACATTGGCAATGGCATGGTCATGAACGCTATGAATTACGGACTGGGCACAAAGACTGCTCCAGTATCCTACGCTTTCAGTGGTAGCTATTCCATTCGCCGCGTATTGAGCTAAACAGCATTGATTTTACCTATTTTAGGTTTCGTATAAAAGGTATAAAGGAGCCAGTTCTGTGTGAGCTGGCTCCTTTGCATATGGACGGATTGACGAATTGACGAATCAGCACATCTGTTATCTTGTAAAAGGGTTCTTCGGACTTAGCGGGGATTCAGGGAGGATGTTATCCAGTCAGTTCCCGTTGATTCCTAACAGTCATGTGTCAAGACATCGTTCCGATGAAGATGGTTTGGCTAATTATGTTTTTACTTCATAAGTGAATGTCGATACGCGCAACCGATATGCCAGTTTTGATAGCCATTTTTGTACATCAAAACTGGCATAACAGGTGCATTAATCGGTTAAGCAGAATGGGTGAGAGTAAGAGTTCTTCGAATTTAACGAGGTTTGTAGATTGTAGGTTCGTGAAAGTTGCTAGCGCCGCACGCACACAACGCCCACGTCCAAAAATCAGATGAAATGAGCGCCTAGGGTGCGTGAAAGTTGTCAGTGCCGAACGCTAACAATATGTGCACTCAAAAACCTCTCAATTCCCACTCATGAGATACGCCAGCGTTGAGAGTGATTTCAGTCCTCGCTCGTGCGCGGAATCATGGAACGCTATACCAAGTCACGTTTCACGAATCACTCAAGCCCCTACGCGCTGCAATAATAAACAAATGAAATGATCTGTATCAAACAAAAGCCCCGCTAAAATACTTAGAACCACAAATCTTGTTTTTTTCTTATTCTTCAGCAAGTAACTTATCTGCTAGTTCACAAGCAACCTGAGCTGCTAAACCTGCAGCTGTTATCATAGCGTCTTTATGGTTATTTAGCTCTTCATAAGCTTCACCGCAGTCATTGCTATTCGAACGAATAATCAAACTTTCTATCTCGTTTTTATAACACACATGCGCAACAGCTGCGCCTTCCATTTCCTCAGCATCAGCGCCATCTTGCGAAATAAAGTCAGATAATACGGCTGGATCAGTGCTAAAAATATTGCTCGAAGCAATGGTTCCCACCGTAAAGCGATGGTCTGAAAGATTAGAAGAATAATTTTTGAGATCATCAGAAGGTATGCGAATACCCTCCTCGGTGTACATTGCAGATGCAGCATCCGCAGTGTCTGCATTATTAGCCACAGCAGTCATACTATGTGAGCGCACAACTCCCAAGGCTAAGTTAATCAGGCGTTCCGAACCTGGAAAGCTTTCCATATATGGCGCATCTTCGGCAATAATTGCTCTATCGCATTCTTCATACACGGTAGTACCGCCGAGCACAATATCCCCAAAGCCCAAGCGAGCGTTTAAGTTCCCAGCTATACCTGTGAAAAGCAAAGCATCTGGAGCACTATCAGCGTGCGCACGTGCAATAAGAATCAAAGTCTGCGCAGCGGCTGCACAATTAGTCAATCCCATGCCACCGAAAGCACTGAAAACATGGTTCTTGCCATCATGGTAATGCATAATATCCAAACCGCCGGATTGCAGAAGTTTTCCAGGAAAACGCTTGCGCACAGGTTGTATTTCTTTTTCTAATGCACTCATCACAATAATCGTGGTCATGACGACCATAGTAGCACCGAGACCGCGCTTCTATCGGTCAGTGCGCAAAGCAGTGCTCAAGTCAGTGGGCAGGTGAGACGGCAAAGCAGCACGCAAAACAGCAAGTATGTGAGAATGCAAAGCTAGGCATCGAACAAAGTAAGCGTGCAAGTCAGTACATAAGATTGCCTACGAATGCCGCGAGCAATCGGGAAAAACATGTCAAAAGCGCGTCAAGAAAACTGCAAAGTATCAAGAAAAGCATCAAGTGAAACATCAAGAAAGCCCCCCCTCTAAATCGTGAAAAATCTCACGTATACCCCAATTATTCACGAATTTTCTACGTTCTTCCCAGCCCATTTCCAGTTTATGCATACAGCTGTCTGTACAATGGAAAGCTGGAAATGAAAAGGATAGGTATGCAAACTCTTCAATTCGCGTCTATTGTTCGCACTATTTCTCAGGCTACGAATCGTTCTCTTGCCGGAACGCGCGTATTCGTCGCATCAGATTTTCAGGAAGTGCAACCAGATAATTTTGAGGTGGCAGCAGCCGAATGGGGTCTCCGCCTTGTCCATGACGAAGCCGAAAGCACCTCCTGCCCTATTATTCTTCACGCAACATATGCACAGGTTGATGGAACGAGCATGGCGTATTCGCAAACTGGTATGTCTTTTGCTCAACCTTTAACCGCGCAGGAAAATATTGATCGCGCCCGTGCAGGTATGCCTGTGGTGAGCTATTTGTCGGATGAACTGAAAAAAATCAGGTATTCTTCGCGGTGAGCGTCATTGCTATCAGCCTTATTATCGAGCCGAAAAACTGCTGTTTTAGCGTTAGAACTTCGGAAGCAGGAGCGGATGTGGCAATTTATGCTACTGCTGCTGAGGGTTAATCAAGATATTGCAAACGAGTTGTCTTTGCACAGTATTCGCGTTTTCGCGAATGAAAATTGGACTCCTGTTCAGGAGCATGAAGCAGCTTTAGCTTTGCTCGATGAATTAAAGCCAACAATTATTATCGATGACGGAGCAAGTTTTGCACGTCTGGCTCAGCTTGAGCGTCCTGAACTGATGAAAAAAATATTAAGGGCGTAGCTGAGGAGACCACTTCGGGCATCCGCGCTTTTGAAGCGATGGAGAAAGATGGAGCGCTCACCTTCCCAGTTATTGCTTCTAATGATTCCATGCTTAAAACAGGTTTTGATAATGTGCATGGTACAGGTGAATCCTGCGTTACTACTTTCTTGTCGATTATGGGAGACAGCTACGTTGAGCGCAATACGGGCGTTGCTGTGATTGGTTTCGGTCCGGTTGGCCGCGGTTTTGCGCGTCGTATGCGCACGCTGGGTTATCGTGTGGTGATTGTTGAGCGTAACGCTACGGTCGCTCTTACCGCTCAGTATGAGGGCTTCGAGATTATGCCGCTGGTCGATGCTGTGCGCAGCTGTAACTGCGTGATTAGTGCTACCGGCGTTGTTCATACTATTGATTTAGAAACTTTGCAGTCCTTAAGCGATGGCACTGTTGTGGGCGTTATTGGAGGAATCTCTAATGAGATTGCTTTGGATGATTTAACCGCGCTGACGCATCAGCATATCGCTCCGTCTGTGCCTGTTACTCCGCTTGACTTAGGTAATGATTCTACTGCTTTACTGCTTGCAAGCGGTGATGGTATGAATTACACGGTTAGCGGCGGAAATCCGATTGAGATTATGGATTTGAGTTTTGCTGTGCAGCTTAACGCAGTGCAGATGCTTGCAGAGAATCATGAGGAATTAGGTGCGCGCGTAATTCGCATGGATACGACTATTGATGAGACGATTGCTCGTTCTGCTCTGTATGCCCGCGGTGCTCAGATTGATGAGCCTAGCGAGGCGGAAATAGACTGGACGCGCACGCGCTTTAGCGATGGTTTTGCAGCGTGAGGGCGCGGAACACTAGCGGGCGTGAGGGCGGTCGCGAGCGAGGGTTGTGAGCGAGGGGTTGTGAGCGAGCGCAAGCAAGGGTGAGGACGCAACTAAGTTTCCTCAAACCGTTGCACACTCACTCCACATCCCACATAAAACTACGCACAATGCTACATAGAAACGAGGGCACTTTATGAACGACTTAAGTACTGTTGTTGTCTATTCAGCTTCCCTCGTCTTACCCGTAACTGCTCCAGCCTTTGCCTGGCGGATCAGTTGCTGTATACCAGGGTCGCGTAGTACATGTGGGTACTCGCTCTTGGGTGCTTGAGGCTTTATCTGAAGACCCACTTCGTGCCCATCGGATTGTGGAACATCATTTTGATGGTGTCCTTTTGCCTGGTTTAGTCAATGCCCATACGCATTTGCAATACACCGGTATGGCTTCTGTGGGAGAAGGCACGTATAACAATTTTCAAGAGTGGAGCGACGCTTTCGACACCATTTACGATGATGATAGCCTGCACAAGCCATGGAGACAGTGGGCACATGAGGGAGCACGTCAGCTCGTGCGTTATGGTACGACGGCTGCCGCAGATATTGCTACTGATTTAGAAGCGGCTGGTGCATTACACTCCCAGGGAATGCATGGCATTACCTATTGGGAAGTGATGGGCTGGGAAAACGAAAAGTGGCGAAGTTTAGGACCTGAATGGTTGCGTGATCAGTTAGTGCAAGCCTCGCAGCAAGACGTTGCCGAGCTGGGGATTAGTCCGCATGCCCCGTATTCTTTGGATTCGGCTCCGTTTTTGGATTTGCCCGATATTGCCCGTGGTATGGGTATGCGTTTGCATATTCATTTGGGAGAAACACCAAGTGAAGCTGCAGATGATAATTCTGATCAGCTCTACTCCCCTGTAGAGCGTTCCTGGCGTTCTCATCATTGGGATAGTTATCCACAGTTGAAGTCCACCGGTGCGCATGTTTCTGCTATTCAGTTCGTCGATCAGCTTGGCAGTCTGGGACCTGATATTCATATTGCGCATGGAGTCTATGCCAATGCTGAAGATCGCCGCATTTTGCGTCAGCGTGGCGTAGGAGTTGCGCTGTGTCCACGCAGTAATCGGATTACATGCACGCAAAAGGATGCTCCAGTAGCTGACTATCTTCGCGAAGGAAATCTTGTCTCTGTGGGCACCGATTCCTCTCCTCTTCCCCAAGTCTTGACGTTCTCGACGATGTGGCTGTTCTATACGATTTGGCGCGTGAGCAAGGCTATAATCGTAGCGATTTAAGTCATCGCCTTATTCGCATGATGACTCTTGGCGGAGCAGAAGTTATGGGACTTAATGTGGGTTCTCAACGCATTGGTCAAATTAATGCTGGTGCTATGGCTGATTTAGCTTTCCTTGATATTCCTGTGGATCTCAGTTCCGACGCTGCCTACGAAAAACACGCTCGAGCGCATTGTGCGTGAAGGTGCAGGAACAAATCGCGCTACAGTTATAGCAGGGACGTGTTGCGTATAACGATAACGTTTTCGCTGAATAACATACGAAGGAGCGCGCTATGGTCAATCTCAATCCAGTTGAAGCTGTTCATGCTGCTATTACGCCACCGCTGAGCCAGTATGCTCGCAATATGATTGCTCATTTAGATTTAAGCGCTCATCCTGAAGGTGGCTGGTATAAGCGCACATGGCAAAGTCCTTTAGAATATGCTGATTCTGCTCGCCCTCTGGCTTCTCTTATTTATTTTTGCTACCCGAGGGCGATTTTAGTGATTGGCATTTAGTTGATGCTGATGAACTGTGGCTGTGGCATGGTCCCTGCAGAGATTGAATTAGAAGTGTGCGATGTAGATCCGCGTAGCTTAAGCGCCGATGAGCTTAAAGCACAAACTACGCGCACTGTTTTATCTGTTCGCGAAAATAACGCTTATGGAGCTGCCGCACAATGTCTTGTTCGCGCTGGACAATGGCAACGCACGCTGCCAACAAAATCAGATGCTTTAGTGTCGTGTGTAGTTAGCCCTGGATTTACTTTTGACGGTTTTACCGTTATTACCGAGGAAGATACATGTCAATAATTTCGTGCAACCATGTGAGTTTTTCCTACTCATCGCGCGTAATTCTCAATAATATTTCTTTCACGTGTGAAGACCGTGACCGCTTATGCATTGTTGGACCTAATGGCGCTGGCAAAACAACACTGTTACGTATTATCCGCCATGAATTAGAGCCAGATGCAGGCACCGTATCGAGTCCAGAGTGGCACAATGTAGGAGATTCAGCAGTAACGATTAACGATCTTTTTACTGCTGCCACCGCATACGACCGCCATCTTCTCGATGCCTTTAATACCGTAACGATGCAACTGGCAGATAATCCGAGCAATGCTGAGCTATCGTCCACCTACGATGATGTGCTGGCTCAGTTAACACAGCGTGATTCGTGGTCTCTCGAAGCTCGCATAAGCGATATTGCTCACGGTTTACAGCTCGGTATGCTGGATTTTTCACGACCTATGCTGTCGCTTTCTCCTGGTCAGCAGGTTCGCGCTGAAATGGCGGCTATTCTGCTCCAACGTCCCGAAGCACTCATCTTAGACGAACCAACGAATCATATCGATGCTCTAGCACGCGAATTTCTTATCGAAACGATAAGTTCATGGCCAGGTGCGGTACTCTTTACCAGTCATGATCGTGATTTTATTGAACGTATCTCCACAGCTGTGCTTGATTTAGATACTGGCCCGTTCCAGATTTACCTCAATAACGACGATGCGAATGGTATTGTGCGTTGTAACGGAGCATACAGCGATTACATGCGCGCAAAAGAAGATGCCAAAGCTACGCATATAAAACTTCATGAGCAACAGGAAGCGCAACGCAGTAAACTAACTGCTCATCGTCACGCTTCTGAACAAGTAACGAATAAGAACTACAATTCAAAGTCCGAGCAAGGTATTTCTACGAAGTTTTTGCGAATCGCGCTCAAACTGTTTCAACCAGACGCAAAAAGTGATGATGATCGTCGTCTCGAAGCACTTGCTGCATCAGAAATCCGTAAACCCCGTTATGAAGGCTTATCTATTGTTTTGCCTCGCCCAACTCAGCGTTTAAGCGGAGTTATCGTATCAGCTCGTAATTTTAGCATTACTAAGCGTTTAGCTCCTGTCTCTTTTAGCATGAACGCAGGCGATCATCTGCTCCTTACCGGTTCAAATGGTTCAGGAAAGTCAACGCTCATGAGCAGTATTCATGCTCGTGATGGTCTTAATGCTCAATCATCGGCTTTCGTCCCTCAATCTTTACCGCAACCGGTTGATGAGCTCGTAACTGAGCAGGCGTGGACGAACGGTATTGGTCAAGCGGGTAAAGGTTTCTTACATCCGCAATATTGGTCCGTCGGAATCAAAGATTTATCGGATGGAAACAAGCGTCGCGCTCAACTAGCTTTGGCTCTTGCGAGCGCGCCTGCAGTACTGCTTATCGATGAGCCGACGAACTATCTCAATCTCGATACGATTGAATCCTTGGAAGCAGCTACGCAATCGTGGGAAGGAACGCTCATTATTTCTTCCCACGATCAATGGCTCATTAAGAATTGGGCTGGTCGGCGTCTGACCATACATCCTGTGCCATAGAAAAAACTGCCCATGCCACAGGCCAGCCTGCATAAAAGGCGGCCTGGGTAATAATGGCAGATATTTCCTCGCGGGTAATACCGTTCTTTTTAGCTGTCTCAAGATGATAGCGCAGCGAGTCATCTACTAATCCGCGCCCCATAAAAACACAGATAACTATAGTGCTTCGCGTTTTCAGGTCGAGACTTTCATCTGCCCAAATCTGTCCAAAAAGTACGTCATCGTTTAGCTGAGCAAAATCTGGCGCAAATTGTCCGAGACGGTCACGCCCTGCTGTTTGTTTTATCTCACGCATATGTGTCGTGCTCTTTCCTTTTACCTTATTTATTCAACTTACTCAACGCAGCGTAATCGTCTGTATTAACTGGCTCGAACCACTCAGTCTCACCAGCCGTAATAGCAATATGGGAGAACCAACTGCCTTGAGCAGCACCATGCCAATGTTTTACGCCCTGAGCAATAACATAAACATCTCCCGGCTGTAAGCGCACAGCAGGCTTGCCCTCTTCCTGTACCCATCCTTGTCCCGCAGTACACAGCAAGACCTGATAGCCCGTTGTATGCGCATACCAATGATTAATGCAGCCCGGCTCAAAACTGACCTGTGCCATAGACCAGTCAATATTTGCCTGAGCAGGTACGAAAGCCTTCAGAAAAGACTCACCTGTGAAATATTGAGAATATGCCTCATTAGGATTACCAAAACCGAAGGGGTTAGATTTTACTGATTGCTCGTTATAGCCACCGTTAATACCACTCATAGAAACCAGTATAAAAGTATTGAAAATACTTGTCTTTCGTTATACACACACCTGTGAAAAGTGGTTATAAAACTTCTTCAACCTGCTTGTACTTGTACTAGGGTTTTCGATACGATTAGACAGCAGATTTTTTGAGAGAAAATGGAGTTCCGCATGTTGAATACAAAGAATTTTGGTCGAGCTCTTGTTGCTGGCGTTACCGCTACTGTTTTGGCTTTTGCTGCTGCATGCGGTTCTACAGGCGTTCAAAACAATAGCGCTTCTGAAACTGTTACCGATGGAAAACTCACTGTTGCAACCGGTGAACCTGCATACACTCCATGGGTATTGAACAACAAGCCTGAATCAGGTGAAGGTTATGAAGCTGCAGTGATTTATGCTGTAGCTAAGGAATTGGGCTACAAGGATAGTGATGTGAAGTGGACTCGTTCCACCTTTGATTCCGCTATTGCTCCAGGCGCTAAGGACTGGGATATGAACATCCAGCAGTTCTCAATTACTGAAGACCGCAAGAAAGCTGTGGACTTCTCCCCTAGCTACTACAACACTACCCAGGCTATGGTTGTTCAGTCCGATAATAAGTTTGCTAATGCCACTTCTTTAGCTGATTTGAAGGATGCTGTGATTGGTTCTATGACCGGCACCACCTCTTATGAGCAGGCTAAGGCAAAGATTAAGGACGACATCAAGTTGTATAACAACAACGATGATGCTGTGGCTGCTTTGTCTTCTGGTCAGATTGATGTTCTCGTGGTAGATACTCCAACTGCTGTGAACATGGTGGAGTCTGGTCAGGCTGGCAAGACTGGTAAGGTTTTGGGTCAGATTGCCGATTCTGAGGATAAGGAAGGCATGGGTATTCTCTTGCCTAAGGGCTCCAAGCTCACCGCTAAGGTAACCAAGGCTATTAACACCTTGCAGGAGAACGGCACTTTGAAGCAGCTGCAAGACAAGTGGCTGTCTGCATACACCACGCTGACTGTGTTGAAGTAGTTGGCGGTTAGCGAAAGTTAAAAGCTTACAGAGATAGAGAGAGCGGCATGGCATGGTTGTATGACGTGCCGCTTTCTGCATTTTTTGTATAATTACTATCGTCCCTTCACTCACCCACTGCGCACGCATTGTGCGAATCACTATAAAAGAGACATTCATGGCTACATTTGATCCATCTACAGTAAGCACTGTAGAGTTCGAACGCGAGAAATATCGCAAATCCGAAGGTCTTAAATCGGTTATAACCAGTATTGTGAGCGCTATTGTGCTTATTGCGGTTATTGCCACCTCCTTGCACTACTCCCCTGGCTGGGAACGCGTAAAGTTCACCTTCTTTAACTGGGAGTATTTTGTTAAGTCGCTACCCGTTGTAGGCCAAGGCTTACTGTTAAACATTCAGGTGCTGTTCTTCGCCGTGATTGGCGTGGCTGTTTTCGGCACGCTTTTAGCTTTGTTACGCACCAGCCGTAGCGCTGTTATGCTGCCACTGCGTTGGATTGCCGCCTTCTATACCACGGTGATGCGCGGTATTCCTATGCTCGTTGTGCTGTATTTAATCGGTTTTGGTGTCCCAGGTTTGGTCACCACTCGTATTTCGCCTACGGTGTTGGGCACAGTGGCTGTTGTGTTGAGCTATTCGGCGTATATAGCCGAGGTTTTGCGCGCCGGCTTTAACGATGTGCATCCGTCTCAGCGCGCTGCTGCCCGCTCTTTGGGCTTAACAAACTTACAGACCATTCGTATGGTGGTTATTCCGCAGGCTTTGCGCAAGGTTGCTCCAGCGCTGATGAACGATTTTATTTCCATGCAAAAAGACGTCGGGATTTAATTTCTACCCTGGGTGCGGTGGATGCGATTCGTTCCGCTCAGATTATGCAGGCGCAAACCTACAACTTTACGCCGTATATTGCCGCGTCTGTCTGCTTTATCTGCATGAGCGTTCCGTTTATTCTGCTCAATGATTGGTACGCCGCTCGCCTGCGTAAGCGCGAACTCAACGGAGGGATTGTTTGATGACTGCTCAGACTGCTACAGAATCTAAAGCCGTTTTGCGCCTCGATGGCGTAACGAAAGCGTATGGCACGAACCTTATTCTCGACCACATTAGTTTCGACGTGCACGAGCACGAAGTTGTGGCGCTACTTGGTCCGTCCGGTTCGGGTAAGTCTACGCTCATGAAGTGTGTGAACCTGCTTGAACGTGTGAATGATGGCCCGATTTGGCTCGGCGATACGGATATTACCGACCCTCGCGAAAATGAGAATGCCATTCGTTCACGCATTGGCGTGGTTTTCCAACAGTTCAACCTGTTCCCACACATGACTGTTATAGAGAACATTATTTTGGCCTCCACCCACGTGTTGAAGCGCGATAAGGTCGAAAGCGTGGAGAAGGCCACGGAGCTGCTCGAGCGTATTGGCATGGCAGATAAGGCGAATTCGTACCCCGATCGCCTCTCGGGTGGTCAGCAGCAGCGTGTGGCGATTGTTCGCTCGCTATGACCGACCCAGAACTGCTTTTACTCGACGAGATTACCTCGGCTCTCGATCCGATGCTCGTAGGCGAGGTTCTCGAGATGGTTATGGAGCTCAAGCAGCAGGGCACCACGATTTTGATGGCTACGCACGAAATGAGTTTCGCTCACCAGGCAGCCGACCGCATTGTACTGCTGCGTGACGGCCACATTATTGAGGACGGCACCCCGCGCAAAGTTATGGAGGAATCCACGAACCCGCAAACACAGGAGTTCTTTAGCTACTTTAGAAACCTCTAAAACTCATGACCCCTTTCGATCAGATTCACTCGGTTTTCGAGGTTCACGCTGATACCGCAAGAGCCGAGCAGATGAGCCATTACATGCGCGACCAGTTCGCTTTCTATGGCATCGCTTCACCAGAGCGCAAGAAACTGTACACTGATTTTTGCGCGAGGAGAAAAAAAGAGCTGATTGATTGGGGTTTTTATTGATTTATGCTGGGCTGATCCGCATCGTGAGTTTCAGTACTGCGCTCTCGATTACCTCGTACGTATGAACCGTTTCGTTGAGTTTGACGACCTTGACTTGCGCATTCGACAGCTGGTCGAAACGAAATCCTGGTGGGATAGCATCGATGTGCTGTGCAAAGTGGTTGGTTCGGTAGGCCTACGCGATGAGCGTGTTGCTGAGCTGATGCGTTACTGGGCTACAGATGAGAACATATGGATTCGTCGCTGCGCGATTGAACATCAGCTCGGACGTAAAGAGAATACGAGATACAGCTCTCCTCACCGAAATTATCGAGGCGAACCTCAAGAGCACTGAATTCTTTATTAATAAAGCTATCGGTTGGGCTTTGCGCGATTATTCCAAAACGGATCCTGATTGGGTGCGCAACTTTATTGCCACACACCCAGGTCTAAGTGCTTTTGTCTGTGCGCGAAGGAAGCAAATACGTATAAAAAAATGGCGTATGAGTCGACACTCATACGCCATAACTATAGGTTATCTTACTCGTTGCTACCTGGACGAGGAATTAAGAACGACGCTGCAAAGCCGAGCACAACCAGAATCAAACCGGTCATCATAGCAGCGGTGTGAAACTGCAGTTACGCCGCTCGCCTGAGAGACGACGTTCTGCGCTGCGTGAGAGAGCAACGTAGCTCAAACCAGCACCCAAGTTGAATGCGCCAGCATTCAAACCTGGCAAAGTAACCTTCGTTATCCTTTGGAGACAGAACGATTCCCAAACCGTTAAGCATAATGTTCACGGTACCTGCGTAGCTGAAAGCCGAGGATAACAGATACGAGAACCAAGCCCCATACATTCGCATGACCTGCCACAAAGAAGCCGAGCGCTACGCCTGCGAGGGTAACAATCATACCGCCGCGCAAAACCTTCAAGTAGCCGAACTTGAAGCCAAAATACCAGCAACTGGGCTGAAAGCCAAACCAATCAGAGCGTATGGAGTCAGCGTTGCGAAGGATACAACATCGGCACCCAAACCGGTACCAAACTTAGGATCTTGAGCAATAGCTGGAACGATACCGTTCATCACTGCGAATACACCGGTCATGGTCAAAGTGGTGGTAATAAGCAGACCCCAAGTGCGGCGCTGCTTCATATAGAAGGTGGAGACCATTGGATCTTTCTTGCGCTTCTCTGTCTGCCAGAAAGCGATAAAGGAGGCAGCAGAAATAACAATCAAAATAATGGCATACGTCCAGTTAGCAGCAGTAAGCTTCTGCATCTCGTTAATCGCGGTAATAAGCGTACCCATTGCCACAACAAGGAAGAGAGCGCCCAGCCAGTCCATAGCTGGAGTTTCTGCAGCAGTGCTTTCCTCAGCAAAGAGGAAGACGAGGATGATTGCTGCAGCCGCAATAATGGCCATAACCCAGAAGACAGCGCGGAAGCCCCAGTTACCTGCGAGCCAGCCACCGAGCAGAGCGTCAACGCCTGCGATACCGCCGTTTACCGAGGTGAGGATAGCCATGAGCTTGGTGTACTGCTTATCTTCAGTAACGCGCTGATGCAGCATAATCAAGCACATAGGAACAATAGGACCTGCAGCACCCTGGAAAATACGTCCAATCATCAGGAAGGTCACGTTTGGAGCTAATGCTGAGATAACGCAACCAATAGTTGTTGCAGCCAGCATTCCCAACAGGACTTTCTTGCGTCCCATTAAATCAGCCATACGAGGCAGGAACAGCGAGAACAATGCAGCTGCGGTAAAGAAGATAGTCTGAGTTAATGCGATGGAAGCAGCGCTCGTGTTAAGCTCGTGCTCCATTGTTGTTAATGCTGGGGAGAGCATGGACGCGTTGAGCTGGAAGGCGAAAAATAGCGACCAGCAAAGCAACCATCAAAGACACAATCGACTTACCGCCGGTGTCGAGGCCTTTCTTCTCTTTCAATTCACTCACGTGAAACTCCTTTGTGTTGAGTGTCAATTGAAATTCTCAGTTGGGGCTTCTTCTTTGCTGTCTGCTCCAACCCGCGATATTCCACATTGAAATTCTTATACTCCAGTAGCATATACCCATTTTTGGTTAAACGCAAAAACCAAAGGAAAATTGCGGTGTTTCGCAGATGCTTTCTTACTCAATGCACGCGATATTAATTCACCTCGTACTCTCCGATTAAGCCAAATCTTTTGGTGATTTCTTGTAGTACGAGGTGAATTAATCTTTTAGTACAATATTGTGACCCTACACGTTCAACTCGCGCACACGCTCCACGTCACAAGCCATCTGCTCCACCAATGCATCTGCAGACTCGAAGGTGCGCATTGGACGCAGATAGTCAGTAAATTCCACACGTACACGCGCATCATACAGATTAAACTCAGAGTCAGGAACATCTACACAATAGGCTTCCACGCTGCGTGAGGTCTCAGAGAAAGTGCTGTTCGTTCCCACAGAAATAGCAGCAGCGTAATGCTCGCGAGAAGCGCCATCCTCCCCTAGCACCGTCACATAGCCAGCATACACACCGTCAACCGGCACGAACCCATCGATCTGACCACAGTTAGCTGTTGGGAATCCCAACCCACGTCCGCGAGCTGCCCCATGCTCCACTACTGCGTCAATGCTGTGCGGACGACCCAAAATTTCTGCTGCATCGTGCATGCATCCGCGAGCCAGTAAGAAGCGAATCATCGAGGAACTATAGGCACGCGTTGCCACACTGTTATGCTTTTTTGTCCATGCGCGCAGCTCAGCTTTGGTCATGCCAGTCATCGGATTATGCGGCTCGCCATCGTTTTGTGGTACCGCATATTCCAACGTCCGTGGCACGAATACACCAGACGGATCGCAGTCATCAACAACATCCAGCTCGAAAAACGCCGGTTGCAGCACTCAACTAGCAATCGCACCGATATTACCTTCGCGACCTTTCCCATCGTTGCGTCCATGCCGAGCACAAGAGTTCTCATACCGAGCTTGCCCACAAGCTGACCGAGGAAGAAAATATACGTGCGCGCCGCAAACTCAAGCGTATAACGCACAACGAGAGCATAATCAAACCCTGCCTGCTCAATCAGCTCAAGACGATGGTTCAAGCTCATCACAGCAAACTCGTCCGCATATTCGGCCAACTGCTCGCCGTCATGCGAGGCCGCGTAGCTGTGTACAACGCTTGGACGCGGATCGAAAGTAATCGCCACGCTTGGCACGTCATACTGCTCAGCCAAGGCACGCGCACGGTTAAGCACCGCCTGATGCCCCTTGTGCACACCATCAAAATTACCAATGGTCACCACAGCGCGCTTCTCGTCGCTCAAAGTTGGCCATTCAACAACCCCGTCGCTATTCGGTTCGAGATGAATAATATCCATTATTTAACCTTCCTGAATAAGAGTTGCAAGTTCACGAGACGTTATAAAAACTGTTGACGGCTTGCACACATGCTTCTTCCACGGTTCCAGCAACGCCATCAGATGCGTTTTATACGATGCCGCCACCGCATGCGGAATACTCAGCTCCAACGGTCGCCCGAAACTAATAGCGACCGCTTGCTCATCGCTCAGTTCAATCATCGGCAGGTTGCTGCCGCTGCTTGGAACGGCGTAATAATGTGAGCACTCAGCGCTTCCTGGTTATCGCGTAAACCGTCCGGATACACGGCTTTCATTCGGCGCTGCTCTACTCCATCGCGATCAGTAAACACACGCTCGACCGCGCTAAACTTAATCGCCATAGCGTCGTCTGCATTAAAGTTCCCGACACGTTCGCGCCGCAGCATCGTTAAGTATCCGCCTACACCGAGCAGTTTGCCCAGATCGCGGCCGAGAGCACGGATATAAGTGCCCGCTGAACAGGTAACGCGCGCATCCACGTCCACGGACGCCGCTTCGGCATGGCGTACATCGAGTACATCGAAACTGCTGATAGTAATATCTTGTGCTTTCAGCTGCACATCCTCACCGCTACGCGCAAGATTGTAGGCACGCTGACCGTTGATTTTCTTGGCCGAGAAAGTGCTCGGCACCTGTTTTATCTGACCAACGAGCTGCTCGTTGATTGAGGAAACGATTTTTTTCGCGCGTCAGCTCAGTTAAGCGCTGGCTTACTTCTTCTTGATTATCAGGATAGATAAGCTCTCCGTCTGCATCGTCTGTTGTTGAGCGCAGACCGAGGCGAATAGTCGTCATATAAGTTTTATCTGTTCCCACAATCGAGTTGAGCAAACGGGTAGCCGAGCCGAAACCAATAACGAGTACGCCTGTAGCCATCGGATCGAGCGTTCCCGCGTGCCCTACCTTCGAGGTGTGCAGAAGGGACCGGCAGGCTGCAACCACATCATGACTGGTTACACCCTGCGGCTTGTCGACAATCAGGACGCCACTACTCATCGTCATCCATAATGATGGTCAGATCGAAATCTTCGTCATCATCAAAGTCATCACCAAAGTCAAGCGTAAAATCATCGCCCTCATCGTAACTATCTGCAGCCTCTTCTTTATGCTTATATGGGTCTGCTTCACCAGCGTACTGCGCGTTCTCACGCAAACGAGCCAGCTCTTCGTCACGCTTTCGAGCCACAACAAGCACATCATCTACTTGTGCCGCATGACCTTGTAAAGCGTCAAAAACAAAGAAAAAGCTGCGGAGTTAAACGCAAACCTGCTGTACGTCCTACTTTAGAGCGTAAATGACCTGAGCTTGTTTCAAAGCTTGAGCGGCACGTTTCTTTTGTCCTTCTTCGCGGCCTTTATCGCCATAAATGGTCCAGAAGATGCGAGCCTGCTGCATATCGTTTGTAACGCGTACTTCGGTAATCGTTACGCCGCGTAAACGAGGATCATGAATATCTTTTTCCAAGGCATTCGCAACAACGCGCTGGATAAGCCCAGCAATGCGTACTGCGCGAGGATTTGTTCCTGCCATAATCAGTCCTGTTCCCTATCTTTTCAGCACAAAAGGCAGTCGTTCCATATCGACTGCCTTCGTGCCTAGGCTGCATGCATCAGCCTATCATCATCAAACCTAGCTGCGTGCAATCTCTTGCATCTCGAAGGTTTCAATAATATCGCCAATCTGAATATCATTGAAGCTTCCGAGGTTAATACCTGCTTCGTAGCCCTCGGTAACCTCGGTAACGTCATCCTTAAAGCGACGCAAGGTGGAAATCTCGAGGTCGTTAAAGGTTACGACACCATCGCGCATAATGCGAGCCTTGGTACCGCGCTTTACGGTACCGTCTTCGACCTTTACACCAGCAATGTTACCGAACTTGGACGAGCGGAAGATTTCGCGAATCTCGCTGTGGGAAGTAACAACTTCTTCATACTCAGGCTTGAGCATGCCCTTAAGCGAGGATTCAATCTCTTCAATCGCCTTGTAAATAACGGAGTAGTAACGTACGTCTACGCCTTCGCGCTCAGCCAAATCACCAACTTGGCGAGATGGACGCACGTTGAAGCCAATAATAACAGCCTTATCGACAGTTGCCAGGTTCACATCATTCTGGGTAATAGCACCCACACCGCGGTGAATAACCTGAATACCTACTTCGTCGCTTACCTCAATCTTCATTAAGGATTCTTCCAGAGCTTCCACAGAACCAGAGGAGTCACCCTTAATAATAACGTTGAGCATATCAACTTCAGACTTAGCGAACTGCTCCTTAAGGTTCTCCAAAGGAGACCACCTTATGACGGCGAGCAAGCTGTGCTGCACGTTCGGAAGCTTCACGCTTTTCAGCAATCTGGCGAGCTGTACGGTCGTCAGAAGCTACGAGGAAGAGGTCTCCTGCTGTTGGCACAGAGGTCAAACCGAGCACTGCTACTGGACGTGATGGATCTGCTTCTTGCAGGTTATTACCATTTTCATCGAGCAATGCACGCACACGACCGTAAGACTTACCAGCCACAATAGAATCGCCCACGCGCAAAGTACCCTGCTGCACCAGAACAGTTGCTACGGCACCGCGACCCTTATCCAAGCGAGCTTCAACGGTTGCACCGCGAGCATCAGCTTCAGGATCAGCACGCAAATCCAAGGTAGCATCTGCAGTCAGCAGAACAGCTTCAAGCAGCTTGTCAATATTCAAGCCCTGCTTTGCGGAAATATCCACGAACATGGTGTCTCCACCATATTCTTCTGGAACTAATCCGAATTCAGTGAGCTGACCGCGTACCTTGTCTGGGTTAGCGCCGTCCACATCAATCTTGTTCACAGCTACAACAACTGGAACATGAGCTGCCTGAGCGTGGTTAATAGCTTCAACAGTCTGAGGCATTACGCCGTCATCTGCTGCAACAACCAAAATTGCCACGTCAGTTAACTCAGCACCTCGAGCACGCATAGCGGTGAAGGCTTCGTGACCTGGAGTATCCAAGAAGGTAATGCGGCGATCAATATCGTTGAGGCTCACGTGAATCTGGTAAGCACCAATACGCTGGGTAATGCCGCCGGCCTCAGACTTAATAACATTCGTCTTACGAATGGTGTCGAGCAAGCGAGTCTTACCGTGATCAACGTGACCCATAACAGTAACCACTGGTGGACGAGGAACGAGCTTGTCTTCGTCGATTTCGGCATCCAAATCGATGTCGAACTGCTGCAAGAGTGCTCGGTCTTCTTCTTCGGCGGATACGATCTTAATATTCCAACCGATTTCTTCACCGAGAACTGCGAAAGTGTCAGCGTCGAGAGACTGGGTTGCTGTGGCCATTTTCACCGAGGTGGAACAGCACAGTGACCAAGCTTGCTGCGCTTACATTAATCTTTTTCGCCCAAATCAGACAAGGGTTGCGCCCTGTGGCAACTGAACAGTTTGACCGTTACCGGATGGAATACGTACACCACCGATAACTGGTGCTTTCAGTTCTTCGGACTCCTGGCGCTTATTGCGTAATGCTGCCTTACGAGACTTAGACGACTTAGCGCCCTGACGGCCGAAATGCACCTGCAGCGCCGCCGCGACCGCGACCGCCACGAGCTGCACCGTTCGATGGTGCTGACTCGTTGTTGTGGGCTGCACCGCCACCGAAACGATTGCCACCGCCCCCACGGGAGCCGCCGTTACCGGCACCAGCGTTGCTTGGCGATGGGCGATTGCCCCACTTGGAGCCGCCGTTACCACCACGGGAGTTTTGCGAACCGGCGCCTTGGGACTGACCTGGGCGTGGGGCGCTGGGCGAGAACCGCGACCACGACGATCGCCGCCGTGACCATTGCGGTTGCCGCCTTGACCCTGACCTGGACGACCACCGCGACCACGACGTTCGCCATTACCACCTTGACCGCCTTCAGCATTCGCACCTGGGCGACTCATTGGGTGTGGACGTGGGAATATCGCCTGGAGTTGAGTTGAGCCCATGCGCTGTTTGCTCATAAATGGGTTATTGCCTGGACGTGGTGTTCCATTAGCGCGACTGCGAGGCTTTGGAATGCCCGGCGTAGCATGTTCTGCACTCTTTGCTGACTGAGCAGCTGAAGTAGGGAGTAGCTGCTGAAGGAGCGGAAGGCGTTGCAGCTGCAGTTGAATTAGATGAAGTGACCGCAGTTGCTGCATTCTTAGCTGATGCAGTTTCACTCTTCTTGCGAGCTGGCTTAGCAGCAGCTTTCTGAGAGGATTGTGCAGCTGCTTTCTCGCCTGCTGCAGCCGCCTTATTTGCCGCTGGATTCACAGAAGACATAGCAGCACGAGCCACTGCTGCACGTGGAGATGGAGCCTTAGCGGTCTTCTCTGTTTCAGTATTCTCTGTTTTCTTGGCTTGTGGAGCCTTATCTGCTTGAGCTTTTTCAGCTTTATGAGCCTTCGCTGCTGGCTGAGCAGTAGCCTTACCTGAGGCTTGTGGTGAAGCAGTATCTGCTGGCTGCGCGCTATGAGCGTCACCAAAAGCAGCCGTTAATTTACGCACAACTGGCGCTTCTACGGTAGAAGATGCAGACTAACAAACTCTCCCATATCCTTGAGCTTCGCAAGAACGGTTTTGCTGTCTACACCAAATTGTTTTGCAAGTTCGTATACGCGTGCTTTAGGCACAATTTCTCCTTTACATCAGCGCCGCGTGTAACTTGCTCGCAGCGCCTATATGAGTAGGGTTAACGTATCCTGTCTCATCGTAACGTGACCATGATCGTATTACCTCGTCTCACAGTAGTGATTTTCTATCACAAGCTCTATCAATCATACTGATAGTCATGGATGAAAACCACTACTCTTCGCGTGTATAAATTAGGTATTTTATTGGATTGACTCTCGTACTCTCACGCTTTTATTCAGCGCTTGAGGCAGCAGAATTATCTTCTTCTGTTTCCTCAGATACTTCACTGCGCACAGCCTGAGATTCCACAGATTCAATACCAATCTTCCAACCTGTTAATTTTGCAGCCAAACGAGCGTTCTGGCCTTCTTTACCAATAGCCAAAGAAAGCTGATCTTCCTTAATAAGAGCAATAGCTGTTTGATTCTTCTCGCTGACTACACGCACAGATGTTGCGTGTGCAGGAGAAAGAGCGGCGGCAATAAACTTGGCTGGATCATTGGACCAATCCACAATATCAATCTTCTCATCACCCAAGTTTTCCATAACCGAGCGTACACGGTTACCGCTTGGACCAATCAAAGAACCCTTAGGGATTGATTCCTGGAGTATTTGCTCGCACAGCAATCTTCGTACGAGCGCCTGCTTCTCGAGCAATAGACATAATGGATACTGCTCCCGACGCAAGTTCAGGAACTTCACGCTCGAAAAGACGGCGAACCAACTCTGGATGAGAACGAGACACAATAATTTCTATTCTTTAATCCGCGTGCAACGTTCACTACGTACACGCGAATGCGCTCACCGTGACGATACACTTCACCAGGAACTTGTTCACGACGTGGCAAAATAGCCTCGACATCTCCCACTGCCACATGAATATTCTGCGGATCGCGTGAGTTCTGCTGAATAATACCGTTAATAATCTGACCTTTCTGACCTGAGAAAGCACCAAAAATCTTATCGTCAGCAGCTTTTACGGAAAAAGTCCCGTAATCACTTGCGCAGCTGTTGCAGCAGCTACACGACCAAAATCTTGTGGAGTATCGTCGTAAGGTTCTCCTAATTCAGGACGTGGGCGAGGATCTTCTTCTGTTGGTTCTACTGGAATCTCGTCCTGCGCCCAGATGGTAAAGGAACCAGCGCGTTCATCGAGTTCTACACGAGCATGCTTTGCAGCGTTCGGTGTTTTAGAATATGCCAACTTCAATGCTTGAGCTAATGCCTCATCTAAGGTTTCCGCTTCAATTCCCTGTTCTGCTGCGATTCGATGTAACTGCGACAAATCAAGTTCCATAGTGGAGACCTCCTATATGAAGTTATACAATGCACATGCGTGTCATGCGCTTACGGTCTAAGTGAAGTATTATTCTAACGAGGAATATAGACTTTGAAAGTATACGCTCTGCTGAGAGGGAAAAGAGAGTATGAAAGCACAGCATTCATCTGCAGTCTCTCGCGTAACAGCTCTTATTGCTGGATATGCTCTGAGCTTATCGTGCGCCAGTATTGCATATCCATCCTTTGCAGCTCAATCAACCGAATCAGTCAGTTCATCATCATCGTGCGACGCTTCCTACGTCACAGCAAAAAATTTACAAGCTCATCAACACTCAGCGTTACTCCCCTCTTATACACAGGTTGCTGCATCTTTGAGTGCTGACGCTTGGATGAAGGTTGCTTTAGAATGTCCTTCACGCTATGCCGAAGGTATTATGTATAGTGCTTTAGCGGTGCTCTCCTCTGGTCTAGACGAATCAGGTGTTCTTGCACAAGCCGCACAGGATCAAGCAACCGCTCAGACGGCGTTATCCGAGGAATCAACACTGTCGATTAATGTCTTAAGTTCACGTAGCTATCAAGCATTAGCTCAGGCAGAAGATCGGCTACGTTTTTCGTATGAAGTGATTGCTACACGTGACTCAGGTGTTGAGAATGCTGGCTCGTATGCTCTTTCCGCTTCTCAAGCTAGCGATATTTTTGCAGTCCATGCACAGAAACAGTCCACATCATATAAGGATTCGCGTGAACGCATTTATAATGCTAGCCAGTTAGTTCAGTATTCCGGTCAGGATGGAGCAACAGGACTCAGTATGCCTCTTACTGCTTCCCTTGAGCTGGACACTGCGCTCACACAGTTACGCTCTTTAGATGAAGATTCCGCTTCTCATAGTTCTGCGTCTCTAGCAAAGCCAAGCATCTGCTTCGTTACAGAACGCTATTGCGCTGCGGGTACGTTCTCATCTGTTACGAGCTTTTGCCTTGGGTGCTCCTCAATTATCTGAGTTATACCTCGATTAGAATGCTAACTCTCTCTTCCTCATATAGCACTGATTGCCTGAAAGATTTTTTGGGGGAAACTGCGATATACACGCTCATTTCGTGGATATTGCGCATGCGCGTATACCGTTATTGAGGTGGGGTGGTTCATTGGACTTAGTGGGGTTTTCGGATTTTAGCAGGGGTTGTGGGTGTGTGACTAGCAGCTGTTCCTAACAGCCAACCTTCAAGCTGCGTTAAATTCGGAGAGCAGCTACTCTCACGCATTCTGCTTAACCGATTAATACACCTGTTATGCCAGTTTTGAAGCCATTTTGTGCATCAAAACTGGCATAACGGTAGCGCATATCGACTTCTCATATAAAGACGAACACATTCACGTCGCAACGATGCCTTGACAGATAACATCCTGAGGAATCAACTGGAACCTACTGGGTAACACTCTCCCCTAGCCCCCCCGCTGAGTCCGAAGAGCCAGATTATGACATGCCGAACACGTCCTTTCCCACAAGCCACCACAAGCCACCAGAATCCCCAAATCAGTCAGCCCTATAAGCCGTAAAAAACGCGACACCACAACAGCACAAAACAAAAAAGTTCCCAAGGCCTTTAAAACCTTGGGAACTTAATCAGTCTAACCTAATCTGAGTTAGTTTAGTTCAAACTACTCTACGATCTTGGTGATACGACCGGAACCTACGGTGCGGCCACCTTCACGAACTGCGAAGGTCAAACCTTCTTCCATAGCGATTGGCTGAATGAGCTCAACGCCGAAGGTTGCGTGATCGCCAGGCTGTACCATCTCAACGCCTTCTGGCAAGGTGATAACGCCAGTTACGTCAGTAGTACGCAGGTAGAACTGTGGACGGTAGTTGGAGAAGAATGGCGAGTGACGGCCACCTTCATCCTTAGTCAAAACGTATACCTCAGCTTCGAACTTGGTGTGAGGAGTGATGGAGCCTGGTGCAGCAACAACCTGACCTCGCTCTACATCTTCACGACCAACACCACGGAGGAGAAGACCGGTGTTGTCACCAGCTTCTGCTTCGTCCATCTGCTTGTGGAAGGTCTCGATGGAGGTGCAAGTGGTGGAGCTAGTTGGGCGAAGACCAACGATTTCCACTGGGGAGTTGATAGCAAGACGACCGCGCTCTACACGACCGGTTACTACGGTACCACGACCGGAAATGGTGAATACGTCTTCGATAGGCATCAAGAATGGCTTGTCGAGATCGTGAACTGGAGTTGGGATGTACTCGTCAACAGCGTTCATCAAATCCTTAACGGTCTGGGCCCACTTCTCGTGATCTGGAGCGTCATCGTGAAGGGCACCGTAAGCAGAAGTACGGATTACTGGGCAATCGCGGTCGAAACCGTTTTCGTCGAGCAAATCGCGAACTTCTTCTTCAACGAGCTCGATGAGCTCTTCATCTTCAACCATATCGCACTTGTTCAAAGCTACGAGAAGCTTTGGCACACCAACCTGCTTTGCGAGCAAAACGTGTTCGCGAGTCTGTGCCATAGGACCATCGGTAGCAGCTACTACGAGGATAGCGCCATCCATCTGAGCAGCACCGGTAATCATGTTCTTCACATAATCAGCGTGGCCAGGAGCATCTACGTGTGCATAGTGGCGAGCGTCGGTTTCATACTCGATGTGAGCGATGTTAATGGTAATACCGCGTTCCTTCTCTTCAGGAGCGGAATCAATCTGATCGAAGTCGTATGCAGGGTTCAGATCTGGGTACATCTCATGCAGAGTCTTGGAGATTGCTGCAGTGAGGGTGGTCTTACCGTGATCAACGTGACCAATGGTACCAATGTTAACGTGAGGCTTAGTACGTTCGAACTTTGCCTTTGCCATATTGTGTCCTCCTGGACGTCTCTAGAGTTTCGTCTTATGCCTTGTAGACACAAGACACTCGTTAAATTTTACTACTTCTTAAGGTCAACTGCCACGGCGTGTTAAACCTAGAATTACTCTTGATTTTATGTGTGCCGTAAGACTTTAACCTTGCAGTCAAGAAGTGGAAGTTCTCACGGAAGTTCGGCGCGAACTTCCACTTCTTGTTTAGGCTACTTAAGCGATTACTCGCCGCGCTGTGCCTTAATGATTTCTTCTGCTACAGTCTTTGGAACCTCTGCATAAGAATCCATGGTCATGGAGTAAACTGCACGACCCTGAGTGCGGGAACGAAGGTCACCAATGTAGCCGAACATTTCAGCCAATGGCACCTTAGCCTTAATAACCTTTACGCCAGTTGCATCTTCCATAGACTGGATTGCACCACGACGAGAGTTAATATCACCCATAACGTCACCCATGTACTCTTCTGGAGTACGAACCTCAACAGCCATGATTGGCTCGAGGATTACTGGGTTAGCCTTAGGAGCAGCTTCCTTGAATGCCATGGAACCTGCAATCTTGAAGGCCATTTCAGAGGAATCAACGTCGTGAACCTGACCATCGGTTACGGTTGCCTTCACACCCACAACTGGGAAGCCCGCGAGTACACCAGACTGCATTGCTTCCTGAACACCAGCGTCGATAGAAGGAATGAATTCCTTAGTAATGTGACCACCGGTAACCTGGTTGTCGAATGCGTAGGTTTCGCCCTGAGTAGTGTCGAGTGGCTCGAAGTTCATCAATACCTTTGCGAATTGACCGGAACCACCAGTCTGCTTCTTGTGCGTGTATTCCTGGTTCATTACTGGCTTCTTGATGGTCTCGCGGTAGGAAACCTGTGGGTTACCTACGTTGCACTCCACGTGGAATTCGCGGCGCATACGATCAACCAAGATGTCGAGCTGAAGCTCGCCCATACCTGCAATCAAGGTCTGGCCGGATTCTTCATCAGTAGTTACCTGGAAGGTTGGATCCTCATCAGACAGGCGCTGCAATGCAATACCCATCTTTTCCTGATCAGCCTTGGTCTTTGGCTCTACAGCAACCTGGATTACAGGCTCTGGGAAGCTCATAGACTCAAGAACAACAGGGTTCTTTTCGTCGCACAAAGTATCACCAGTGGTGATGTTCTTCAAACCAACGAAAGCATAAATGTTACCTGCAGATGCTGCCTCTACTGGGTTTTCCTTATCAGCGTGCATCTGGAAGAGCTTACCAACGCGTTCCTTCTTGCCCTTGTTCGCATTGAGAACAGTGTCGCCCTGAGATACGGAACCGGAGTATACGCGAACGTATACGAGCTTACCGTAGAATGGGTGAGCTGCAATCTTGAATGCGAGAGCAGAGAATGGTTCGTCTGCGTTTGGATGACGGTCGATCTCAACGGTTTCATCGGATGGATTGTAGCCCTTAATTGCAGGAACATCGTTTGGAGCTGGCAAGAAGTCAACCACTGCATCGAGCATTGGCTGAACACCCTTATCCTTGAATGCAGAACCGCAGTATACAGGGTATGCTTCAGACTTCACGGTAAGCTCGCGAACAGCCTTACGGATTTCTCCTTCGGTGATTTCCTCACCTTCAAAGAACTTGTTCATCAAGTCTTCATCGGTTTCTGCAACAGTTTCGAGGAGCTGCTGACGGTATTCATCTGCCTTGTCCTTCAAATCTGCAGGAATTTCTTCAGTCTTGTAGGTAGCACCCTTATCTGCATCGTCATCCCATACATATGCAACCATGCGTACGAGGTCGATAACGCCCATGAACTCGTTTTCAGAACCAATTGGAATCTGCATAACGATTGGCTTAGCGCCGAGCTTTTCCTTAATGGTATCTACCGAGTAGTAGAAGTTTGCGCCCAGCTTATCCATCTTGTTGATGAAGCAGATACGTGGAACATTGTACTTATCTGCCTGACGCCATACGGTTTCAGACTGTGGTTCCACACCTTCCTTACCATCGAAAACTGCTACAGCACCGTCGAGAACGCGCAGAGAGCGCTCTACTTCTGCTGTAAAGTCCACGTGGCCTGGGGTATCGATGATGTTGATCTGGTACTTGTCTTTGGTGTCGTGAGACTGACGGTTCCAGAAGCAGGTGGTAGCAGCGGAGGTAATGGTAATACCACGTTCCTTCTCCTGCTCCATCCAGTCCATAGTGGAAGCACCATCATGGGTTTCACCGATCTTGTAATTTACGCCGGTGTAGAAGAGGATACGCTCAGTTGTTGTTGTCTTACCAGCATCAATGTGAGCCATAATGCCGATGTTACGAACAAACTTGAGGTCCTTAAGCACATCTTGTGCCATTTTTTACCTAACTTTCCTCGTCTATGAACGAAATTACCAACGATAGTGAGCGAAGGCCTTGTTAGCCTCAGCCATCTTGTGGGTGTCTTCACGACGCTTTACGGAAGCACCGAGACCATTAGCTGCATCGAGAATTTCGTTTGCCAGGCGCTCTGCCATGGTCTTTTCACGACGCTGACGAGAGAAGTCTGTGAGCCAGCGCAAAGTCAAAGTGTTTGCGCGTGCTGGCTTAACTTCTACTGGAACCTGGTAGGTAGCACCACCAACACGGCGGGAACGTACTTCGAGGCTTGGGCGAATGTTGTCCAAAGCGCGCTTGAGTACTGCTACTGGTTCTTGTTCTGTCTTCTCCTTAACGATGTCGAGAGCAGAGTAAACGATGTCCTCTGCCAAAGACTTCTTACCATCGAGGAGAATCTTGTTAATGAGCTGAGCTACAACTGTCGAACCGTAAATTGGATCTGGCAGGAGCTGATGCTTTTTTGCTGGTCCTTTACGTGACATAATTACTTAGCCTTCTTTGCGCCGTAGAGGGAACGACCCTGCTTACGATCCTTTACACCCTGAGTATCGAGAGCACCGCGAACGATGTGGTAACGAACACCAGGAAGATCCTTAACACGACCACCGCGAACGAGCACAATGGAGTGCTCCTGCAAGTTGTGGCCTTCGCCTGGAATATAGGCGGTTACTTCAACGCCGGAAGAAAGACGAACACGTGCAACCTTACGGAGTGCAGAGTTTGGCTTCTTTGGAGTTGTTGTATAAACACGAGTGCACACACCGCGACGCAGTGGGCTACCCTTCAATGCCAAAGTCTTGGACTTCTTTGGCTTTGGTTGACGTCCCTTACGGACCAGCTGTTCAATAGTAGGCAACTGTTTTCTCCGATTCTTGTTTCTATTCAGTGCGACCGCTACACTGCACGCACGTCAAGAATCTTTTGCCCACTTTAAGGTAAAAGTCTTCACAGCCACAGTCCACCGGCCCGATGACCCATTGTCTCAGGTTTTCTATTACTAGAAGCCGTCTTCAACTTTGGGATATCCCGCTGCTGCACACCTTCACATAGGCATACCAGCGGCACACACGAATTACCATTATACAGTACAAGCAGACAAAATGCGCATTAGCAACACACGTACATAAGCTTGACGACATAGCAACGCTGTTATATCGCCAAGCCGAACCACGCTTTCTCCCAATATACACAATCAGGGGTGTTGCACTGATTATGCATCCCTCAGCGCGGTACTTTTATGCTACGCGCGACTTATATTACAAGATATCAATCAACAGGGGGAAGAATCACACCCTATGCACTCGTCTTCGATAACTCGGCGTATCCTAAAACCCGTACATTTCCCTATAGATATACCCGTAAATATAAAGGCGCAGTTATGTCTCACGTTCTTCTTAACGCAACAGCATTCGTTCTTATTCTGTGCGTGGGACGATTCCTTGACGCGCTCAAACTCATACCAACGCGTTCGAGTGAAACTCTTAAAACTATTTTGATGAACTTTACCTTACCCGCTGCCATTATTGTGAATTTCAATAAGAATACTTTGCATTCGGGCGGCATTATGCTTTGCTCTCGCCGCTCTTGGTCTGGGCGCAAATATTGTGATGGTGGTCGTCGGCATGCTACTTACTCGTCGTCAGAGCGCGCCAACGAAGGCGCTGTATATGTTGTGCCTGCCCGCTATGAATATTGGTACTTTCTGCATACCCTTCGTTCAATCATTTCTTCCTGCTTTAGGAACAGTAACGGCAAGTATGTTCGATGCCGGTAACAGCATTGCTTGCACTGGTGGCACATACGCTTTTACCTCGCAGTATTTATCTAAAAATTCACGAGGTTTTGATTGGAAAACTTTTATTCAACGTATGATAACCAGCACTCCCCTCATGACTTATGTGGTTATGTTTACTCTCACCACGTTCGGCGTGCATCTTCCTGAAGCCGTTAACACCTTGATTAGCCCTATGGCTGCTGCAAATCCATGTATTGCCATGTTGATGTTAGGCGTTATGATTCGCATTGAGTTCAAGCGTGAGTATATGAAAGATATTTTTGCTCTGCTCGGTTTACGTCATATTTTTTCGATTATTTTGGCTCTGTTCTGCTATTACGTTTTACCTTTTGATTTAGTTATTCGCCAAGCTTTGGTGATTGTTGCCTTCGCCCCGATGAGCGTTGTTTCTGCTGTATACACAGGCTTATGCAATGGAGATGAAGGTAAAGCAAGCGCAGCAAATAGTTTTTCAATTATTATGAGCGTGATTGAAATTACTGTTCTGCTTATATTGATGGGATTGAACCAAAATCCAGCACGATTATGGGCTCTTGGGATTTTGCGGGGGTTTGGTTTATTCCATCTGGTTATTATTGCGGCGTGTAGGGGCTTGAGTAATTCGTGAAAGATGACTTGGCATTGCGTTCCATAGTTCACGAACGGGTGAGGATTCCAATCACTCTTAACGATGGACGTGAGCATTGTGAGCGTTCGGCGCTAACAACGTCTACGTATCTCATGAGTGAGAATTGAGAGGGTTTTTCGAGCGTACACATTGTCAGCGTTGTACGCTGACAACTTTCACGCACCTGAGAGCACACTTTTAACTCTAAAATTGGACGCCAGCGTTGCTAGCGTTCCACGCTACCAATTTTCACGAACCTACAATCTACAAACCCCGTTAAATTCGAGGAGTTCGCACTATCGCACATTCTGCTTAACCGATTAACACACCCGATATGCCAGTTTTGATGCACAAAAATAGCTTCAAAACTGGCATAACAGTTGCGCGTATCGACTTCACGTATAAAAATAACCACATTCACACCGAGGCGATGTCTTAACACATACCAGTCAGAGGAATCAACTGATACCTACTAGACAACATCTCCCCTAAACCCCGCCAAAATCCTGCACGATTATGCAAGTAAACGTGCGATATTTTCTGCTGTATTAGCAAGGTTCTCATAAGCAGTCTCAATAGCTTCAGGTACTGTCATCGTACGCGGAACAATGCTAAAGATGGCATCAAAGCCCACGTCATACAGTTGCGAAGCATCATCAGCAACTTGACCTGCTAAAGCAATAACCCGAGCATTCTCAGAAACATCTTTTACTGCCTGCACAACACCCATCGGAGTTTTACCGAATCGGGTTTGAGAATCAATGCCGCCCTCCCCAGTAAAGCAGTAATCGCAATCACGAGCTTTCTCTTGTAACCCTGTTGCTTTAGTTACAATCTTGACGCCTGCCTGCATATGCGCATCAGTAAAAGCGAGGAATCCTGCACCCAAACCGCCAGCTGCTCCTGCTCCTGGAATTTGCGCAATATCACGGTTGCGGCATACTTTTACTACATCTGCAAAGTGGCTGAGGGCTTCATCAAGCATAAGAATCATGCCTGGTGTTGCGCCTTTCTGAGGTCCAAAAACTGCTGAAGCGCCATGCTCCCCAACTAACGGATTAGTTACATCGCTTGCCAAAGTAATCTCTACATCTGCTAGGCGAGGATCCATCTGCGCTACGTCAATGCGCGCTAATTTGGACAGCGCAACTCCTCCAAAAGGCAAATCATTATCAGCAGCATCAAGCAATCGCACACCTAATGCCTGAGCCATACCTGCACCGGCGTCATTCGTTGCACTTCCTCCTAAACCAACGATAATATGCTGCACGCCGTGGTCAAGCGCATCCTTAATCAGTTCTCCCGTACCGTAGGTTGTTGTAATCAGAGGGTTACGCGTTTCTTCCGTTACGAACTGAATACCGCTGGCCGCAGCCATCTCAATAACTGCTGTTGTTCCATCTCCTAAAATGCCGTAGCGCGCGTCAACTTTAATACCGAGCGGATTAGTCACACGTGCAGTAATAAACTGTCCACCAGTGGCATCGACCAGTGACTGCACAGTTCCTTCTCCTCCATCAGCCATAGGAACAAGCACACACTGTGCGTCTGGCAAAGCGCGAAGAATTCCTTCTTGCATAGCTTCGGCAGCTTCACGTGCAGTTAAACTTCCCTTAAACGAGTCTGGAGCAATAATAATCTTCATGGAAGTATCCTTCATTAGAAAATAATATACATAACAGTGGCAGCGATGGTCATAGTTAAACCAATCATTGCTTCATAAACGAGCACATGCATACGTTGAGCAATAGTCATATTGAGAGTTTTTGCCGTTACGTGGAAGTAATTCCCGTGCGGCAAAGCATCGATAACAGTGGCACCTGCTTGCATAGTTACTGCAGCAGCTGTTGGCGTTACGCCGAACGACAAAATGGAAACGCCAAAGGACTTCGAACCTAAAATAACACCTGTAGATGTTGATGCTGCCGCTGCAGCCATGAGAATACCGGAAATCGGAGCGAGGAAAGAGCCAGAAATTCCCATGCTGTCAATAAGCTTCACGATTTGTGCTGGTAAGTCAGAATGTGTAATAAGACCGCCGAGAGCGCCCGCGCCAATAAGAATAAGCACAACATCAATCATGCGCTGCAAACCAGCTTTTGTGTACTCCAAAATCTTCGACCCCTGCCTCATTGCGAGTAAACCAACGATGGCAGCAAAAGGAAGAATATACATGGCATCTACGTGGAAACTTTTGAGCACGCCAATATTAAAAACCGAGCCGACTGGATTAATCAGCAGCAAGCTCACCGCCAATACAGGTGCTACAAGCGATCGAGAGATACTTGGCAGATTTTCTTTATTGTTACTTGCTACAGATTCCTGCAAAGTCGTGTCCGTTTCCACGAGCATGCCACGACGCTGAATCAGCGTGGCAAGCACAACAGTCATGGCTAGACCGAAAAGAGCGGGAATGAAGCTAGAAATCATCACGCTCGACACATCTACTTTAAAACCTGAAGCCACAGCAATCGTATTGGGGTTGGGAGAAATAATATTGCCCGCCTTACCTCCACCAGATAGAGCTACGAGCAGAGCCAACTTGGAAATATGCAGCCTAGTTCCCACTTCTATGGCGATTGGAGCCACAATAAGCACTGCTACAGGAATAAAAACACCTACAGCACAGATAATCATGGTGGCGAGAGCCAGAGACAGTATTGCCATGTGTTTGCCGAAAACACCAACAATTGTTTGAGCAATTCGGTCGGCAGCACCAGACTCCATCATCACACCAGCAAGCACACCGGCAGCCAGCACGCGCACCACTGTTCCCATCACGCTTTGCGTACCTTCCACAATAATATTTGTGGTATTCACAAAACCAGCGCCTCCAATCAAACAGCCAAAAACTGCTCCCAGTAACAGCGCATAGGGTCGTGTTCAGCTTGCGTAAAATCAAAATAATTGCCAGAGCTAACCCTAAGAGAGCAGCCCACCACGCCAACGTCATCTCCATAACGTCCTCCTCGACGAATTCTACGCGGCACGTCTTTATGCCTCTTGGCTCTATTATCGTTGTTACCCACGCCACAAAATAGCTACCGCATACCCGATTTTCTGCAAAATTTCCGTTAAAATATGTTACAGGTACTATTTTGAAGGATGCGTCATGAATATCAATAAAGATATAGCTCTGACTATTGTGAACAATCTGAAAGACGCTGTGCGCTACGATATTAACCTATTCGATACGACAGGTACTATTATTGCCAGCACAAATACCAGCCGCATTGGCAGCACGCATGGAGCAGCTCAGTTGTCCGTTGAAACCGGCGAAACCGTTTACGTTGACGACGAGCACCATTTCGCAGGAGCACGCAATGGCGTGAATATTCCTGTTTATCTCTACGATACGGTTGTTGCCGTTATTGGCATGACTGGCGAGCGCCACGAGGTTGAGGCCTATGGAACTGTTATTAAAAAGATGACAGAGATTTTAATCCGCGAGAATCTCGATCGCGTTAATTATGCGAATCGCAATATTATGATTGATAACCTCGTTACTGCGTTGATTGCTGAGAACTACGATGCTGTTACAGTTTCGCATCTTATGCAGGAAGCAGATATCACTGTTCAGGAAAAACTTTTGTGCGCGGAAATACTTTTTTCTGGAGAACTTTTGACTTCTGCAGATATTCGCCGCATTCGTGAGGCCGTTCGAGAGATTACGCATCACGATAATCAGCTTATTGTGCGCGTGCAGCCTGATAGCATATGCATGATTGAATGCCAAACCGCTCGTCCACGAGATTATTAATACATACCACTTTCTTAACAGACCTTATGCCGCAGGTGTGAGTAATCTTTGTGATAACTTGCGTTTTATACATCCCCATTATTTACAAGCTCATAGCGCTGCTCGATGGGCATTAACGAATAACGAGAACCAAGTGGCGTATTTTACGGATTTAGATTTTGGATTACTTTTTCCTGCTCTCAACCCAGCAAGCATCGAACAGTACTGTGCGCATGTTTTTTCTGATTTAGAACCACATATGATTGAACAACTGTATCGAGTATTCGCCGCTTATAAGGCTAATAATGGGAGTATTGCGCATACTGCGCAAGAACTATTTCTGCATAAAAATACTGTGCAGAACCGTTTGAATAAGATGGCAAAGATTACTGGATATAATCCGCGTGACTTGAAAGATTTTGCCGTATTGGACTGCGCATTCAGCCTGTATTGGTGGAGTAAACAAAAAGCTTCAAGACCGTAATCTTGAAGCTCAATGGGGTGGCTGACGAGACTTGAACTCGCGACCTCCTGAACCACAATCAGGTGCTACTACCGACTGAGCTACAGCCACCACGTTTGCACTGTGTTAAGTGCAACGTATGAGAGTATACACGTAAGACATGGACGACACAACGAAAAAGAAAAATTTCTTAAGAATTTTTCGCTTGCCACTCCATCTCTACGAAAGCGCGCACTGACGCTTCAAGCGAATAGTAGTTATGTGTATGCCGCGCATAACGCTCGCCCCACTCGCGGCGCGCGTCGTCATGTTCTATCCACCAGTCGATCTTGTGAGCTAACTGTTCAGCATCTCCCCAATCAAAAACACTTTCTCTGCATAAAGCGAAACCGCTGGCTGCGCTTAAATCAGCGCGAGCAATAACCGGCACAACCCCCACAGCCAACGCCTCGATAGCCGAGATACCTTCGATATCGATGGACGAGCGTATGTACGAACAGGTCGGCCGCGCTAAAGAAGTCGCGCATATTGTCGTGCTCAACGAACGAGATACTTAATTGGCCTGTGCCGATTGTACGAGCTGCGAGTTTGCGCAGTTTTTTCTCGCGCGGACCAGAGCCTGCAATGCGCAGCTCTATCTGATCTTTATGTTTGCTCAGCGCTACGGCTTCGATAAGCGTTTCATGACTTTTTTCTTTGCTCAAGCGGCCGGCTGAGCAGATAACAAAACGCTTGGACTCGCTTGATTTTTCCTCTGCAGACCGAGGGTGAAACAGAAGATCGTCATAACCGTTGGAAAACACGTGCAGATCATTCGTATAGCCGCGCGCTTTGAGGATGCGCTTGGTCATTTCTGTAGGCGTATGCACGTGGCGGATTTTTCGATAGAATGTGCGGCGCATCCACCCATATAAAGCGGGAATAATGCCGGGAATAATGCCTAAGAACGGAGCATTCGAAACAATATTTTCGGCTAAAACATGGAAACCCGCAGTTACTGGGATATTATGCTTGCGGCAGTAACGGGCCGCTGCTTTACCGAAGGCAAATGGCAAATATATGTGAACAACATCTACCCTATCGAAAGCACGCTCGAACAAAGCTTCGTCTGGTTGTGCAAAAGCAATCTGGTGCGGACGTGCAAACTCTGTAGCGCCGAAAACATAACGTTCCTCAGCTTTGTACTCCTCTACCGGCGCACCAATGCCCACTAAACGCACCTGATGACCCTGACGTTCCAGTTCTGCAGCGAATTGGACGGCGGAGTTCGAGGTACCGTTGCCTTCTTCGCCCAGCGTATCGACGACGAGGGCAATGGTGAGGTGTTCTTTCATAATTTCATCTTAGTCGTTCGTACCCCTCACATGCCACAATAAAAGTATGGTAAACACTCACACACGTTCTGTTTTATCCACTCCTTCACCAATCCATAGCCAGCCGCGAAATCTCGGCGCTCCTTATTCCTCGAATCCAGACAAGGTAACACGCATTATGTTGCTTGGTTCTGGCGAATTGGGTAAGGAAATTGCTCTGGAAGCTATGCGTTTAGGCGCGTATGTTGTGCAGTCGATTCCTACGAGAATGCGCCTGCACATCATGTGGCTCACGAAAGTCATGCCATTACAATGAGCGACGAAGCAACGCTGACCGCTCTTATCGACGAAGTTCGCCCAGATATTATTGTGCCGGAAGTCGAAGCTATCGCTACCAGCGCCTTAACTACAGCACGAGAAAAGGGCATACAGGTAGTACCAAGCGTGACGATTGCTCAGATTTGCATGAACCGTGAAGCCTTGCGCGTAACCGCAGCAGAAAAGTGCGGTGTTCCCACCACTCCATATAAGTTTGCCGATTCCGAAGAAGAGCTCCTCAAGGGCGCTCAAGAAGTCGGTTTCCATGCGTTATTAAGCCAATCCTGTCGTCTTCTGGTCATGGTCAGTCGGTAGCACGCAGCCAAGCAGACATCGCCCATGCCTGGCAGTTCGCTCAAGACGATCGCCGCACAGCAGGAGATGGCACAGTATCGCGCGTTATCGTCGAAGCATTCGTTCCTCTGGCCTACGAGCTCACCATCCTCACCGTATCGTCCAGCGCGGGCGTGGTAACCTGCGCTCCTATTGGTCATATTCAAAAGGATGGCGATTACCGTGAGTCTTGGCAGCCTGCTGCCGTTCCTGCAGATGTATTAGAACGCGGACAAAAGGTAGCTCTTACTGTTGTTGAGCAGCTTGTGCACGACGCTCAAGAGGCAGGAGAAAAGGGCTGGGGCGTTTTTGGTGTGGAACTTTTCGTTTTGAACGATGGTTCTGTGCTCTTTAACGAGGTATCCCCTCGCCCGCACGACACGGGTATGGTTACTATGATGTCGCAAAATCTCAGCGAGTTTGCTTTGCACGCTCGCGCTATTTTAGGCATTCCTGTAACGCAGGATTCTGTCAGCCTGCGCGATGCTTCCGGTTCTACAGCCAGCGCCAGCCGAGCTGTTGTTATTGAAGGCGATGGCGAAGTTATCTTCTCTAATCTCGAAACGGTTCTCGCACGTAACGGCACAGATTTGCGTCTTTTTGGTAAGCCTGCTGTGCACGGACACCGCCGCATGGCTGTTCTGCTCGCGCGCGATGAATCAGTAGACAAAGCACGCGCTAAAACAGCAGACATGCTCAGCGCTCTTACTTACGAAATCAATCAATAAAATCCCTGAAAAAACGCCGTTTCCTCGGCTTACAATCTCGAGGAAACGGCGTTTTCATCTCTTTTTTGTAGTAGCCACTTGGTACTGTAATATACGTCACAGCGCATCTCTAGTTGCATTTTGCAGGAAGGCCATCCATGGAAAAGCGCGAAAAACTCTATGAAGGCAAAGCAAAAAAACTTTATGCTACCGATAATCCCGATATTCTCTGGGTTGAGTATATGAATCAAGCCACAGCAGGTAATGGAGCAAAGAAAGAACAGATTGAAGGTAAGGGTCGCCTTAATAATCGCATTACCTCTGTTATTTTTAATGAACTGAGCTATCGCGGCATTGCAAGCCATTTTGTGAAGCAACTGAGCGAAACAGAACAGCTGAACCGCCATTTAACCATGTTCCCTCTGGAAATTATTGCGCGTAATATTGCTGCAGGTTCTTTTGCTAAGCGCTATGGCATTGAAGAAGGAACTGTGTTAAAGCGCCCTGTAGTTGAGTTCTGCCTCAAGGATGACGCTTTAGGAGATCCATTTATTAACTCGGATGACGCTATTGCTTTGGGCATTGCCACTGCAGATCAGCTTGATATTATCCGCGCAAAGGCTCGCGAAGTTAATCATGCTTTAACTGCTATGTTCGCAGACATTGATGTTACCCTTGTTGATTTTAAAATTGAAATGGGTACCACTTCCGATGGCACTATTTTATTGGCTGATGAAGTAACCCCAGACACATGTCGTCTGTGGGATAAAGCGAAAACTAGTGGCGATCATATTGAACGTCTCGATAAGGATATTTTCCGTAAGGATTTGGGAAGCATTATTCCTGCGTATGAAGAAATTCTTGCTCGCTTAGAAAAAGCTGAATGCTTCTCATGCCCTAGATGATTAATACATATATGCCGGTGGTTTTGCGCCGGCATATTTTTCTCACAGACAAAGGAATGCAGGCTCACCCGTAGCATGTACCCCCCAACCCCACACAACCCATTGCAATAAAGGACTGACATGGTTTACCGCGTACTCGTAGAGAAAAAACCTGGTTTCGATGTACACGCACAACAACTGCTCACCGAGCTGACTGAGATTGTTGGAGTGAAGAACATAGATAGTCTTCGCATTTTCAATCGTTATGATGTAGAAGGAGTAAGCGAGGAACTCTTCGCTTCCACTATTCCCACTGTTTTTAGTGAACCTCAAAGCGATACTGTTTACGAAGAGCTACCTGCAGATGTTCTTAACAACGCTCGTGTTTTCGCTGTAGAGTCTCTTCCTGGTCAGTTCGATCAGCGCGCAGCATCGGCAAGCGAATGCGTGCAGCTTATCAGTCAAGGTGAGCGCCCAACTGTGCGTTCCTCTGTGGTCTACGCTTTGTATGGTTCTGCGCTCAGCGATGCAGATGTTGATGTTGTACGTCGTTATGTTATTAATCCTGTAGAAGCGCGCGAAGCACGTTTAGACAAGCCAGAGACTTTGCGCGTATCTGTGCCTGAACCAGCACCAGTAGAAATTATTGACGGTTTCCGTGCGTTTAGTCGCGAGCAGCTCGCTGATTTTATTAGCGAACGCGGTTTGGCAATGGACGTGGCCGACATTGAGTTCTGTCAGCAGTATTTTAGCCAGACGGAAAAGCGTGATCCAAGTATTACGGAAATTAAGGTTATTGATACGTATTGGTCGGATCATTGCCGTCACACCACTTTAACACTCAGCTAGAGAATATTGATATTGCTGATGCTGCTGTGCAAAGCTTTTTGAGCGTTACGTGGCTATGCGCGCTGAGCTTGGTCGCGAACACAAGCCTATTTCTTTGATGGATAGTTTTCTTTGATGGATATGGGTACGATTGGTGGTCGTTATCTCAAGTCTCAGGGCATCTTAAAGAATCTGGATGAGTCAGAAGAAATTAACGCCTGCACGGTAAAGGTAACCGTTGATGTTGACGGAGAAGACCAAGATTGGCTCTTCCTGTTTAAGAATGAAACACATAATCACCCAACAGAAATTGAGCCTTTTGGTGGTGCTGCCACCTGCGTGGGTGGAGCAATTCGCGACCCTCTGTCTGGTCGTTCTTATGTGTATCAGGCTATGCGTGTGACGGGTGCAAGCGATCCTCGCGTGCCGGTATCTCAAACTTTGGAGGGTAAGCTTCCTCAACGCAAGATTGTTACTACTGCTGCGGCTGGTTATTCTTCTTATGGTAATCAGATTGGCTTGGCAACTGGTCAGGTTCATGAACTGTATCATCCAGGTTATGTGGCCAAGCGCATGGAAATTGGTGCTGTAGTAGGTGCGGCTCCTCAGGCGAATGTTCGCCGTGAAGTGCCTGCTGATGGCGATGTTGTGGTGCTGCTTGGTGGTCGCACTGGTCGCGATGGTATTGGTGGCGCTACGGGTTCTTCCAAGTCGCATAATGTGCAGTCCATTGAAAAAGATGGCGCAGAAGTGCAAAAAGGTAATGCGCCTGTAGAGCGTAAGTTGCAGCGTTTATTCCGCCGTAACGATGCTTGCCGCTTGATTAAGCGTTGTAATGATTTTGGTGCAGGTGGCGTATCTGTAGCTATTGGTGAGCTTGCCGATGGTGTGCGCGTTGATTTGAACCGCGTACCAAAAAAGTACGAAGGTTTGGACGGCACTGAGCTAGCTATTTCCGAGAGCCAGGAACGCATGGCTGTGGTTTTGGAAGCCAAGGATGTTGATGAATTCCTCAGCTATGCTGTTGAAGAGAACCTCGAAGCAGTTCCTGTTGCTGTGGTCACTGAAAAGGCTCGTATGGTTATGCAGTGGAATGGCACCAATATTGTTGATTTGAGCCGTGAATTCCTCTCCTCGAATGGCGCTGCCAAGCATCAAGACGTGCAGGTACGTGCTGCCGAACTCGTTACCTCTCCATGGTCCGATGTTGCCGACCTTGCTTCAACCAACTTGCAGGAAGCTCTTACTACAGTGGTCAGCGATGTGAATGTTGCTTCTAATAAGGGATTGTCGGAACGCTTCGACTCAACTATTGGCGCGGCTACTGTGCTTATGCCTTTTGGCGGCGCACAGCAGTTAACTCCGTCGAGCGCTATGGTGGCGAAATTCCCTGTAGATGGTGAGACCACGACCGCGTCTGCTATGGCGTGGGGCTTTAATCCATTTATATGGAGAAGAACCAGTTTACCGGTGCTTATTTGTCTGTGGTGGAGTCTGTTGCGAAGCTGATTGCTGCTGGTTTTAGCCGCGAAAAGGCGTATCTGAGCTTCCAAGAGTACTTTGAAAAGCTGCGTACTGAACCTGCTCGTTGGGGTAAACCAATGGCTGCTGTTTTGGGTGCTTTAGAGGCTCAGCTCGATCTGCATGTTGCTGCTATTGGCGGTAAGGATTCCATGAGCGGCAGCTTCGAAGATTTGGATGTTCCTCCAACATTGGTCAGCTTTGCTGTATCCACTGGTCATGTGGATAGCGCACTCTCCCCTGAATTTAAGACTCCAGGTAGCCAAGTGTGGCGCATTATTCCTCGTTATGAGGACGACGGTTTAACTCCTGTGTCAGACAGTTTAACTGCTGTTTTTCGATGCTGTTGAAGCTCTGAATGCTCGCGGCGTGCTGCGCGCTGCTGCGACGCCAGGTTATAGCGCGACGATTGGTTCGCTGTTCTTGATGAGCGTAGGTAACCGTTTAGGTCTTCGCTTTGAGGAGAGCGTACAGCTTTCTTCTTTGTTTGATTATGCGTACGGCAGTTTTGTGCTCGAAACAGTTCCAGGCACCGTTTTGACTGCAAGTGAACTGTATACGCTCGAAAAAGCTCGGCGAAACCACTGAGGACTATACCTTGGTTGTTGGCGATGAGAGTGTTGATTTAGCTGTTGTGCAAGAGGCTTGGGAATCGGGCATGGAGTCTGTGTTCCCATACCGTTCCCATGATGACAAGAAGAACAGCACTGTTGAGCAGATTAGCTACACAGGTGCTCCTACTTTGCTCCACTCTTCTCAGACCATGGCTCAGCCTCGTGTGATTATTCCTGTTTTCCCAGGAAATAACTGCGAGTACGATACTCTGCGTGTCTTTAAGCGTGCGGGTGCTCAGGCGCAGACTCTGATTATTAACAATCTGTCTGCTTCTGCTGTTGCGGAAAGCACACACCAGTTAGCTCAGTCGATTCGTGAATCTCAGATTGTTATGATTCCTGGTGGATTCTCGGGTGGTGATGAACCAGATGGTTCTGCAAAGTTTATTGCTGCCTTCTTCCGCTCCCCTGAGGTAACCGACGCGGTTCGCGATTTGCTTAATAATCGCGATGGTCTCATGTTGGGTATCTGTAACGGTTTCCAGGCTCTGATTAAGCTTGGATTAGTGCCATTCGGCGATATTGTGGATATGAATGAAGACTGCCCAACCCTGACCTTTAACACTATTGGCCGTCACCAAAGCCGTTTGGTCAATACTCGCGTTGCCAGCACGAAGAGCCCGTGGCTGAGCCGTACTGAGGTGGGCGATATTCATACCATTGCTATTAGTCATGGCGAAGGTCGTTTTGTGGCCAATGATGATGTTCTTACTTCTTTGAAGGCTAACGGTCAGATTGCCACCCAGTATGTGGACGCATCGGGGCAGCCAAGCCTTGATTTGAACGTGAACCCTAACGGTTCTCTCCTAGCTATTGAAGGTATTACCAGCCCAGATGGTCGCGTCTTCGGCAAAATGGGTCATACCGAACGCACTGGCTACGGCGTATATTCCAATGTTCCAGGCAACACATTCCAGCCTCTTATTGAGGGTGGCGTGAGCTACTTTACCGAGTAAAACAGGCAGGACTGAGGAGATACATAATGTCTGCAGAACTTGAAAACTTGCACGAAGAGTGCGGTATTTTCGGCGTATGGGGTCATCCAGACGCTGCTCGCCTCACCTACTTCGGTTTGCATGCCTTGCAGCATCGCGGTCAAGAGGGTGCCGGAATCGTCAGCAACGAAAACGGCCGTCTGCACAGCTATCGCGGTCTGGGCTTGCTCTCCCAAGTGTTTAGCGACGATACCCAAATCAACAAGCTCAAAGGCTCTGCTGCTATCGGTCACGTGCGTTACGCTACGAGCGGTTCGGGAAGCGTGGATAATATTCAGCCGTTCCTCTTCCGTTTCTATGATGGAGACGTGGCACTCGCGCATAACGGTAACCTGACGAACGGCCGCAGTATTCGCCGCACTTTGGAGGAAAACGGTGGTATTTACCATTCGAATTCCGACACCGAAGTGCTTATGCATCTTATCCGTCGCAGCGAAAAACCTACTTTCGTCGAGCAGCTGAAAGAAGCGCTCAACACGGTTCACGGCGGTTTCGCCTACATGCTCATGAAGGATGATTGCATGATTGGCGCACTCGATCCGAACGGTTTCCGCCCTCTCTCGCTCGGTCAGATGACCAACGGCGCGTATGTGCTGGCTTCCGAAACCTGTGCTCTCGATATTGTGAGCGCACAGTTTATTCGCGATATTCAGCCAGGCGAAATCATTATTATTAATGACGACGGCTACCATATCGAAACCTATACGGATCAGACGCAAAAAGCTATCTGCTCGATGGAGTTTATCTATTTTGCGCGTCCTGATTCCAATATTTACGGTATTAACGTGCATTCGGCGCGCAAACGTGCCGGCGCGCGCTTAGCTCAGGAAGCGCCTGTCGAGGCCGATATGGTTATTGGCGTGCCGAACTCGTCGCTGTCTGCTGCAGCGGGTTATGCGGAGGAAAGCGGTTTGCCGAACGAAATGGGTTTGGTTAAGAATCAGTATGTGGCGCGAACCTTTATTCAGCCAACGCAGGAGCTGCGCGAACAGGGTGTGCGTATGAAGTTGTCTGCTGTGCGAGGCGTGGTCGAAGGCAAACGTGTTATTGTTATCGACGATTCGATTGTGCGCGGTACCACCAGTCGCCGTATTGTTCGACTGTTGCGCGAGGCGGGCGCTGCCGAAGTTCATATGCGTATTGCTTCTCCTCCGCTGCGCTACCCATGCTATTACGGTATCGATATTTCGCGTACCAGCGAACTGATTGCTGCCAGCAAAAACTGTTAAAGAGATTTTGCGAGTTTATTGGCGCTGATTCGCTTGCCTACCTCTCCATCGATGGTTTAGTAGAGACTGTGGGGCTGCATGAAGATGCCCCTTATGGCGGTTTATGCGTAGCCTACTTTAACGGTGATTATCCAACAAGTTTGGGTGATTATGAGAAAGAATTCCTCTCCTCAATTACCGCAGAAGATAAGGAGCGTCTCACCCGTTTTGCTCAGGACTCCAGCCAATACTACGGCAATGAGTACGCGGGTTCTAAGGCTGAGTAAGACCTCGCCTAACGAAACGAAAACTTGTTACTAATTTAAGGAGAAAAAATGCCATCCGCATACGAAAACGCAGGTGTAAGTGTAGAAGCTGGTTACGAAGTTGTTCGCCGTATTCAACAGCATGTGGCGCGCACAGCTCGTCCAGGTGCTGGCGGTATTGGTGGCTTCGGCGGCCTGTTCGACCTGTCTATTCTCGGCTACGATGAGCCAGTTCTCGTGTCCGGCACCGATGGCGTGGGAACGAAGCTGCTCGTAGCTAAGGCTGCAAACAAGCACGATTCCATTGGCATCGACTGCGTAGCCATGTGCGTTAACGATATTTTGGCGCAGGGCGCAGAACCATTGTTCTTCCTCGACTACATTGCATGTGGTAAGAACGATCCTGTGCTGCTTGAGCAGGTTGTGAAGGGCGTTACTGACGGTTGTGTGCAGGCTGGTGCTGCTCTTGTTGGCGGCGAGACCGCAGAAATGCCAGACATGTACGACGAAGATGAATACGATGTGGCTGGTTTTACTGTGGGCGTAGTGGAAAAGAGCACGATTATTGACGGCTCTGCCATTCATGAAGGCGATATTATGATTGGCCTGCCATCCTCCGGTGTGCACTCTAATGGTTTTTCTTTGGTGCGTAAAGCTCTGTTTAAGGACGGCGGTTTGAACGTAAATGATACGCTCGATGAGCTGGGCGGCAAGACTGTGGGCGAAGTTCTACTCGAACCAACCCGCATTTATGCTCAGGCTCTCAAGCCTCTGTTTGCTAAAGGCAAGGGCAGCAAGCAGATTCTTAACGGCATTGCTCATATTACCGGCAGCGCTTTCGTAGAAGGTTCCTCGCATTATTCCAGAAGGTCTAGCTGCAAGCTTTGACATTACCTCATGGGATGTTCCACCAATCTTCCAAGTACTCGAACGCTACGGCAAGGTTGATCATAAGGAAATGTACAACATCTTTAACATGGGTATTGGCATGGTGCTTATGGTGTCTCCTGAAAATGTGGCCGAGGTTGAGCGTATTCTGGATGAGAACGGCGAAAAGCATTACACCGTTGGACGTATCGTTAAAGATAACGGTGAGCGCGTAGAGTGCACGACTAAAAATTATCTAATCGAGAAAGCGTGGGCGCTGTGCGTTGTATAAAACGTATCGCGAGTTGTATAAGACCTAGCGTGCGTTATGTAAGGAGTGACTGAACTGCATTCCGTTTCTTGCACTGGTGAAGTAATGTCCAAGAAACGGGGCGGAATTCAGGCGCAGGGCGTGCAAGACCTAGCGTGGGTGAGATACAACGTAGAGCGAGTCGTATAAGACACAATAGAGAGCGACGGCAGTCGCACGAAACAAAGAGCGCGGCGGCAGTCGTGCGAAACCGAATATAGAGCGGCGACAGTCGCACATGAAGGAGAGCTCATGTCACGAGTTTTAGTTATTGGTTCGGGAGGACGTGAACACGCTATTGCTCATACCCTGCTGCGCGGAGAGCGAGTGAGCGAAGTTTTCTGTGCTCCTGGTAACCCAGGCATGAAGGCAGATGGCATTGTGCCAGTTAATCTGAGCCTGTCTAACCACAGTGCTCTGATTGATTTTGCTCGAGATAAGCAGATTGATTGGGTGTTTGTTGGCCCAGAAAATCCGTTGATTGAAGGTATGGTTGACGATTTCCAGGCTGCCGGCTTCCCTGCTTTCGGACCAACTCGCAAGGCTGCTCAGATTGAGGGTTCGAAAACCTTCGCAAAAGAATTAATGCAACGATACAACGTTCCTACAGCTGCTTATGCAACCTTCGATAATTTCGATGCTTCTATAACCTATGTTCAGGAACAAAGGTGCCCCGATTGTGATTAAGGCGGATGAGCTTAGCCGCCGGAAAGGGACGTAACAGTTGCAATGGATGAAGACAGTGCCATTGCTGCTTTGAAGGATATTTTCCTCGATCATCGTTTTGGAGCGGCCGGTTCGCGCGTTGTTATTGAGGAGTTCTTGGAAGGACAAGAATTCTCTTTAATGTGTTTTGTGCGCGGTGACGAATTCTGGTGCATGCCAATTTCACAAGATCATAAGCGTGCCTACGATGGCGATGAAGGTCCAAACACTGGCGGAATGGGAGCCTACTCCCCTGTTCCTCAGATTCCTAGTAGCGCTGTTGCGCAGGCAGAAGAAACCATTATTAAGCCTGTTATTGCAGGCATGGTGGCTGAGGATAACCCATTTACGGGCATTCTGTACGCAGGTCTGATTGCCACGGCTGATGGCCCTAAGGTTATTGAATTTAATGCTCGCTTTGGCGATCCTGAGACTGAGGTTGTTTTGCCTAAGCTCACGAGTGATTTAGGTGCAGGCATTGAGGCTTTGTTGCATGGTGAAGAACCGGTATTCTCATGGGACGAAGAGCGGACGACTCTGGCTGTGGTGGTGGCCAGCGAGGGGTATCCGGATAAGACGGTGACGGGGGCTGCTATACATGAGTTCGATTGCAGCGCAACTCAGGCGGAGCATGGAACGCATGTGTATTATGCGGGCGTTGCCGATAGCGAAGATGGCGATGATCTCGTTGCTTCTTCAGGTCGCGTTTTGCTCGTGCAGACCACAGCAGACACTGTTCAAGATGCACAGAATATTATTTACGATATTCTTGACCATACCGATACCACTGGCATGTTCTACCGTCACGATATTGGTTTTAAGGCGATTCAGTAATTAGTCTGATTGCACAGTGGGGCAGAGTATATTGATTCTCTGCCCCACTTTTGAATGCTGAATAGCTGTTATTCCCAACAACCACTGTTCTTGAATTCAGTCAGCAGTTCCTGCGTATCGTCACCAAGAACAGTTATGTGACCCATCTTGCGATTATGCTTCGACTGAGCTTTACCGTAATCATGCACATGCCAATTTGGATGCAGTGCAGAAGCTTTGAAAACAGGTTCAACATGCTGACCTAACACATTAATCATAACTGCAGGGCTCAGCAGCTTAGGCTGAGGTAGAGACCATCCAGCAATACCTAAAACATGCATATCAAACTGATCAAAATCGCATGCTTCAATCGTGTAGTGTCCGGAATTATGAGGACGAGGTGCTAGCTCATTAACAATCACACGACCATCTGCACATACAAACAGTTCAATCGCTAATGTTCCAGCCAACTCAAAACCAGCAGCCAAAGTGCGTGCCAACTCATGAGCTTGCTTATTCACCTGTTCGTCTAATGCGCTCGGATGTGCACCGTAAGCAGGAGCCACGGTTGTATGCAAAAATATTATTCACGTGATTATTCTTAACCACTGGGAAAGTAACGTACTCGCTACCATTACCTGACACTAAAATTGAGGCTTCATACTCAAAGTTAACGAAACCTTCGAGCACGCTCTGTTCAAAGTTCTCGCCCCACTGCTCATGCACTGACTGCACGTCGTCAGCGGTACGTAAAACTTTCTGACCATGACCGTCATATCCACCTTCAGCAGTTTTGAGCACAGCAGGTAAACCAATAACTTCTACTGCCTTCTCTAGCTGAGCAAAACTGCTTACTTCCTGCCATCTAGCAGTTTCGATACCGTGATTATTAATAAAGGTTTTTCTGCTACTCGGTTTTTGGGTAACACGCAGTAAATCTGTGCCTTGAGGAATGCGCACAATATCGCGTACAGAATCTAAAGCATCAGCGTCTACATTTTCGAACTCATACGTCAAAATATCGCTCATCTGCGCTATAGAGCGAATCGCTTCTTTATCATCGTAATCAGCTATCACTTGCTGATTGCACGCGCCTGCAGCAGGACAGCCTGGCGTTGGGTCAAGAACTACTGTATGAAAGCCCATATAACGAGCTGATAAAGCCATCATCTGACCGAGCTGACCACCGCCAATAATACCAATCGTTGCTCCACGGTCTAAACGTTTCATAACTTCTTTAGTTAAGCTTGGCATTAGACTCCTCTACCATCTCTTTCAAGTCTGCGCGATAATTCTCTAAAGCTTCAGCAAGATCTGGATTACTGGTAGACAAAATGCTCACAGCTAATAACCCTGCATTGGTTGCACCAGAATTTCCAATAGCTGTTGTTGCCACAGGAATTCCGCCAGGCATTTGCACAATGGATAGCAGAGAGTCAACACCGTTCAACGCGCGAGACTTTACAGGCACGCCAATAACCGGAAGAGTTGTTTGTGCAGCCGTCATGCCTGGCAAATGGGCAGCTCCACCTGCTCCAGCAATAATCACCTTAATACCGCGAGAACGTGCATTATGCGCGAAATCTGCCATAAGCTCTGGTGTGCGGTGTGCAGAAATAACTTGCTTTTCGTATGGAACATGGAATTTTTCTAAAATATCGCAAGCATGGCTCATGGTTTCCCAATCGCTACTTGATCCCATAATGACAGCAACCTGAGGCGTATTTTCAGCCATAGTTCGTCCTTTGCTCGACGCGAATGAATACTTTCGATTTTAACCTTATGCTTGGAATTGCAAGGCTTAGCGTCTGTTTTTATCTCGTTATGACCTTACGGTACAATGTAATTCGCGCCCGCGTAGCTCAGCGGATAGAGCAGGTGACTTCTAATCTCCGTGTCGCAGGTTCGACTCCTGTCGTGGGCACTCATGCAATATCTCACGACATAATTCCTATAGTTAAGTTGACTATGTCGTGGGAGTTTTGTGCCGTGCGCATATTTTGTCTAGTTTTATTTAGTTTCATTGGCTCTTCGGACTTAGCGGGGTTTAGTAGACGATGTTGCCCAGTAGGTTTCCAGTTGATTCCTCGGGATGTTATGTGTTAAGACATCGCCCGGTGTGAAGATGGTTTGGTTTATTTTCTTTTGTCATCATGGTGAACAAACCCTAGTCATACATGAAGTCGATACGCGCAACCTACAAACCTCGCTAAGTCCGAAGAGCCTGATTACATTAACGCCCACCTGCACGAACAGTTTTATTCTTAGGACAATTTCTTTTTATAATCAGACTTCATATGTATCATAACTATGCCCAATGTGATGTGAAATGGTTTGAGTTCAGTAATCTATGTTTACACTGTGCATCGTCTGCGCACCTGAGTATACGTAAAAATGAGAGCGGCTCCGTCAAGAAGCCGCTCTATGTTTTCAGTAGTAGGCAGAAGGAACTTACCTTGTCAACTCAGCGAAGTCGCGTAACGTCTGATGAATAGCCAGACGACGTTTATCGGTAATTCGTCCTCCAATTTCTGCACCGGCAAACACATACACAATAGACATAATGCCCTGCACAATGAAACTAATCCACAGAGCGTAAACTTCATTGTGAAGAATAAACCATGCAATAACTCCTGCACCAACTCCTGGAATAAGTAGTACAACAGTAACTAACATCAGAATCATTGGCATGAACATTTGGCTTATTGTACGTCCTTGAGGAGTTTTCATTGGCTGCTCTGCGCTAGGAACAGGGAACATAATCAGACCAGACATCACAGCTGAGTTAGCCACACCGGCACACAGAATAATAATGCCCACTGCTTCACAAATAAGCACAATCTCCCAGGAATCGTCAAAACCTTTGCCCAGAATATATGCGACAGCAAAAGCAATCGCCGTCATAATAAATTGCATAAGTAATCCTAAGCCAAGCTGGAAAGCGCTACGAGCGTACCAATCAACACGTCCCTTCAATCCCGACATAGTATGCAATATAAATGCTGGACCTTCGTATGCGAGCATATTCATACTCATAAGAGACATGAAAAATCCTGTTAATGGTACAGATATAATAACCATTTCTGGATGCCCACTCATAATTCCTTGTAGAGTAAAAATCACAGCAAAAAATACAGGCATCAGTAAAGATAAACCATAACGCACATCGCGTAACCAGCTAGTTCCAATACGCGCCATAATAGCTGTTAAAGGTCCGCGCACAAAAGGTAATCCAAACAGTCCTAATCCGCGGGCTTTAGTGGTCTTCGTTTTCTTATCACCGGAAATCTCGGCACGACCTTCAACAATATCGCGGTGTAAGCACCACTCAAATCCAAGACACAGCAGCCAGAAAACCAGAGCATATAAAGCAATCGAAACAATAATAAAAACAGCAGTCATAAGCGTTGGACGAGCCATAACAAGAGGTGTTACTGCAAAGGATGCCAATGGAGTCCATTGCATAATCTGTCCGCCGATTTCAAATGTTCCGTTGATTATTCCGTCAATAACAACTGAAAAACCGCGGCCTGCTGAACCCTCACTGTCTCTCAAACCAGCAATAAAGCCGCCGCTTTGCGATACGGCAACAATGAGCAGAACAAAAATCACAGTCAGAAGCTCGCGAGCGCGTCTGCTGCGGAAAAGAACGGTGGCAGCTGTGAGCACAGTGCAGTTGAGAAGAGCAGCAAAGAGCACAGCTAAGAACGAGGTGATAAAAGATAATACCCATACGAAAGCTTGGAGCATCAGCCCCTGTGCAAAAGAATGCAGATACTTGCCCCATAATGCCGACGAGTGTGAGGTAAGATGCCACTCCGCTGGGAGTAAAGACCTGAGAAAGTACGAGAGCATTGCGCAGGGGTTAAGCGAGATACACCCAGCAGATATAAGCTCTGCGCGTTCACGCTTTGTTGCCCGAAAGCTACGAGCTGGCAGAAAGCAACGAAAATAAGTCCGCCACCCCAGACCAAAGCAATAGTGTTCAGCACAGAGTTATAGGATATTGAGCTAGCAGAACCAGCAATTCCATGCAAAATGAACCATGTTAATACCCATGATCCCACAACCACACCTATATTTATTAAGCATGAGATAACAAAAGCTATGGCTTGCCATGCGGATTTATTGACTGTAGAAATGGTCAGCGCCCACCGCAGACGCACAACCGTCCAAATTTCGTTGAGCTTCATTACTGCTCACCACCTTGTAACCAATCCCAAGTGGGCTGCATCATGACGACCACCAACGAGTTCAATAAAGCGCGTCTCTAATTCAGATCCGGCGCTACTTCTTCGAGGTTCCTGCTGCACGTACCTGACCGTCAGCGATTACAGCTACATGAGAACACATTTTTTCTACCAAAGACATAACATGCGAAGAAATAACAACTGTTCCGCCTGTAGCTACATATTCTTTGAGAATATCTTTCAAATTTGCTGACGATACAGGATCTACTGCCTCAAAAAGGCTCATCGAGGAATAAAATACGTGGCGAATGAATCATAGCCATCGCTAAGCAGATTTTTTTCTTCATACCTGTGGAATAGTCAGATACAATTTTGGAAGCAGCATCAGCCAAGTCAAAAGCTTTAAGTAAGTCCTCTGAACGTCGCACAACTTCATCTTTATCCATACCACGCAGTAATCCTGCGTATACAAGAAGCTGCTGACCGGTAAGACGATCGAAAATTTCATCAGCTTGTGGCATCACACCCATCTGTGCACGTACAGCATCGATATTGCTCCACACATCTGTATCAAAAAGAGAGACGGAACCAGATGTAGGTAACAACATGCCTGTGCTCATCTGCAAAGTCGTCGTTTTTCCTGCGCCGTTCGGCCCCACCAAACCGTAGAAAGATCCTGCAGGAATATCTAAATTCAGAGCATTAACAGCTGTTTTCTGCCCGAAAGTCTTTGTTAAACCGCGTAGTGATAATGCATACGTCATACCTTGTCCTTATCTCTTGCATTTTCTTGCACAATTTTTGGCGCTTACGCCTTATACCTTTTACACGTCTACCCCACACTCCAGTGTGTTACCAACGTGTTTACCCCCCCGAGACAAAAAAAGCATAAACAATGTAACAGATTACAGCCTACAGAAAAGAACAGAGGAACACAACGACTGTGTTCCTCTGTAAGATAGAGATAGTTATGGACGAAATGTATCTGCGCCCTCTACTGGCAGCCTACTCTCCCAAACTGGCAACTGCCACAGTTTCCGTTGGAATATTGCCCTCAGTTGCCTTGGAATAAGGACAAATAGTATTAGCCAAATCAACAAGTTCCTGTACCTGATCAAGTTCCATATCTGGTACGAAAACTTCAATCTTAGCGCTTAAATCAGCAGTTTCTTCGTGCGTTAAGGTTACGTTCACGCGCACCTTAGACTTCATAATAGTCATAGCGTTCACACGCTTTTCCTTAGCTGCAGCCATCAAAGCGCTCTGATAGCATGCACCCCAACCTACAGCAAAGAGCTGCTCTGGGTTTACGCCTTCACCAGTGCCACCCAATTGAGCTGGAGCAGAAATATCGAATTCAGCATCAGGATTCACGCTTGTTGCATGACCTGCACGACCTCCAGTTACTGTTGCCACTGCTGTATATGTAGCCATACGTGCTCCTTTCGTTACACATACAATCGCTGTATGTTTGCCGTGTATACTCGCTTCTATTTTGACGAGAACTCTCATCATTTTCCCAGATTTATGATGATTTTTGAGCTCAGCGCAATATGCATAAACGATACGTAACCAAGGGGAAGAAAACCTTGATTTTTCAGGCTTTTATCGCTTGCTTGCGTAAGAAAAATCAAGGCATGTGGCGTTTCTCACACCGCTCCCACGCCTCTGCCACGCCGCTCTCACATCGCTCTCACATCGCAATTTTCCGATGCATGTGCTTCGTTAAAACACCCGCAATACTAAGTCAGAAACGCACATCTGTGCTTTCAGGCAGGTTGTACAGTAAAATACTCAAGGATAAGGAGTTTTTATGGGTCAATGGCTGCTCGGATGGGTCAAGAATGAGATTGTCCTCATTGTTGCCACACTTCTGGCTATCATCTCATGTTTTATCATCCCTCCAGACGCACAATATATGGAGTACGTTCATTGGAACACCCTCGCACAGCTTGTGTCTTTGATGCTTGTTGTTGCCGGCTTCCAACGCATTGGCGTTTTCCGTATATTGCATCAAAACTTCTGCAGAAGGCATCCACGTCACGCATGGTGATGCTTATTTTGGTCTCTTTAACCTTTTTCTCGGGCATGATTATTACCAACGATGTTGCGTTAGTAACTTTCGTGCCTTTTGCTTTGTCTGTGCTCATTATGTCAGGCAAAGAACGTTGGGCACCTATGCTTATTACATTGATGACTTTGGGCGCTAATTTAGGAGCAATGCTCACCCCCATTGGCAACGCGCATAATTTATATTTAAAAGCTCTTACCCAAATGCCATCGTGGGAAATGATTGCCATTATGGCTCCATTTTCCTTAGCCTCTGCAATTATGCTCATTGCTGTTATCTGGATGTATTTCGATAACACCTCTATGGAGGAAATTACTGCCGAAGCTGAGCTGGAAAAATCCGTGCTCGCTCCATCTCCTCATAAAGATCAGCCAGATGAGATTCGCATTTTCAATTATGGCGCCGGTTATGCAGGATGGCGCACATGGGTATATGTTGCGCTGTTTATTTTGTGTATTCTCGCCGTCAGCGATTTAATTCCTCTGTGGATTATGGTGGCTATTGTGGTGGTAACGATGTTCTTTACCGATCGCCGCGTTTTCCGCAATATCGACTGGGGTTTGCCATTAACCTTCGCTATGTTCTTTATTTTTATTGGCAATATGAAGCGCATACCTGAGTTCTATACTGCAGCTCAGCAGTTTGTGCAATATTCGCCGCTCGATATTTCTGTGCTTACCTCGCAATTTATTTCTAATATGCCTGCCACCCTTCTTCTGGCCGGCTTCTCAGATGCTTGGGATGCGCTGATTGTGGGAACTAATTTAGGCGGTTTAGGTACGCTGATTGCTTCGATGGCTTCCCTCGTTTCGTATCGTAATATCGTTTCGCGTATGCCAGATAAGAAGGGTAAGTACTTAGGACTGTATACAGCTATGAACTTAGGATTTTTAGTTGTGCTCCTGCTTCTTGCTCATGTTATTTTATAAGCCGCGTTTATACGACTTTTTTAGGCATATGTCATAGAGTCTGCACGCAGTTTTTCCAGCTGAGTAATGCGCTGCAAAATATCAAGCTTCTCTGATTCATCTGTTGAGCGATTCATCTGCATACGAAGATGAGCAATAGCACGCATCATATCTGCATCAATTAATCGCGATGCCATTTGGTGGCAAACTCAATGTGTGCAGGACTTGGCAATGGTGCCCCCGCCCTGAGCTTCAGCTTGAGATTGACGCGAAGAACTAACGGCTTCATCTTCCTGCGCAAGAGGTAATTGCATAACAGCCAAATCGTCGATAACAGGTTTAAGCATTGGATCAGCTGCTTTGGTGAGATTATGCATCCACAAACCTGCTGTTACATCTTTACCTGGCAATCCTCCAGCCACAATAATCGCGCGATATAAATCACGAAAAACAGGTATAGCAAACGCATGCTCAGACATGCGCTCAAAAATCTGAGCTTGCAATGCCCACGGCATTTGCACCAAAATTGCCATCATCTGCTGCTCAGAAATAAATACAGCATCATCCACACGATAATACTGCTGATTACGCGCATTATTACGTTCCACAGCTAAACGCTGTTCGGACTGACTCATATCTGGCTGCGTATGATGAGCAAAATTAGAGCTAGTATGATTGCGAGCATACGCATCCTCATCATGCACACGTATAGCGCGGCGAGCAGCCATCACTTCATCGCGCATAATGGAAATATCCATGCCAATCTGCCGAGCAGCGTTACGCGCATACTCATCTAAAAAGTGAGCGGTCACGCACTGAGCAATCAAAGGAGCTACAGCTTTCATAGCACCCACACGACCTGCTGCATACTGCGTATCGAAACGTTCAATAGCTGTGCGAATAACCCACTCTACTAGAGGTTCTTTGGATTCAACTAACTCATGAATAGCTTGATTACCATAGGTCATACGCAAATCGCAAGGATCAAGGTTATCTCGCGCAATCGCTACAAAAGTTTGAGACAAAAAAGCATTATCTAATTGGAAAGCACGTAAAGCTGCTTTCTGACCTGCTGCATCACCATCAAAGGTAAAAATAACTCCTGATCCTTGCGTAGGATCAACTAGATTGAGAGAGCCTAAAGAAGAATCCGATATAAGCCGGCGAATAACCTTCGCATGCTCCATACCAAAAGCCGTTCCGCAGGTAGCCACAGCATTCGTTACTCCTGCTAAGTGGCACGCCATCACATCTGTATAGCCTTCCACCACTACAACCTGGCGCTTTTGCGCGATGCTTGTTTTAGCTAAATCAATTCCATAGAGAACACGATTTTTATGATAAAGCGCAGTATCAGCCGTATTAATATACTTACCTGGATTAGTGTCATCATCATAAAATTTTCGCGCGCCGAAACCTATAACCTGACCAGTGGTATCGCGAATAGGCCATGTAGCACGTCCGCGGAAATAGTCATACGCTCCACCGTTCTGATTCGGTCGAGCCAATCCTGCATCAACCATTTCTTGCACAGTAAAGCCATGCGAGGATAAATGACGTACCAGCTCGTCCCAGCCTCGAGGAGCGTAACCGCAGCCGAAACGCTCACAGTCAGCCTGAGAAAACTTACGACCTCCCAAAAGCTGACGCGCTGGCAGAGCTTCTTGAGTCATCAGCTGAGACATAAAGAATTTCTGAGCAGCAGCATTTGCCTCTAAAAGACGCGAACGTGTTGTGCCGCGAGGACGGTTGTCGTTGCGCGCAGACTGATCATAATGCAACTCAATACGGTAACGGTCAGCCAAAAACTGCACAGCTTCAGGAAATTCAATGCCTTCAGCACGCTGCACATACTCAAAAATATCGCCGCCTAAACCACAGCCAAAGCATTTCCAGCGGTTATTCACTGTATTGACAGTGAAGCTCGGCGTTTTCTCGTCATGGAACGGGCACAACCCTTTATAAGAGTTAGAACCAGCGCTCTGCAAAGTCACGTGGGCAGACACAATATCGTAAAGATCCGCGGCATCGCGAACTTTCTCAATATCATCTTTAATAATGCGCCCAACCATAAGTCCTCCGCTTTACGTGCCGTTATACTCTCACAGTATCGTACAGTATCTCACAATATCGTAGTCTCCAAGATGGAATCGCTACAGTAAGTATTGCATGAGTTTTTCTGTTCGTATTCTACTATTACTGCTGGTATTGCACTATATGCGTGGAGTTCTGATCAGAATGCTGTGTGAAGCGTCTGAAGTATCTCGGGTTTTGAGTGGAACTGATTTTCAGTGCTACGCGGGTTTTAAGTGGCTGGTTGTTGAATGGACTCGCTCTCTACGGGATGGCTGTAACGCACGACACATCGAACACGTTATATCTCGCCACAGCCAAAACCTTTAAGTCAGCCCTAGCAAAAGCAATAGCACACGCAACTAGGGCGTGTCAGGGTTTTTGTAGATGGTGGGTTGCCCTATGGTGAGTTATTTTTCAGGGTCTTGAGGCTGGTCGCAATGAGGTTGTACTTGACCTGGGGTTATCTTGGTTCAGCACACAGTCAACCAAAAAGGTTAGCCGATATGCTGTGCACACCATAACCTTTCATCTTTCTCGTGTAGCACACACAACCATAAGAGGTATTACTCTTGATTTAAGAGTGCTGCATGGCAACAAACTTCTCCCAGTCAGACTGCGTTGAACACGCCATGTCTGAGAACAGAAAAACAAGCAATAATCAGGCTGAAATATGCTCACCAGTGACGCACGTTGCATAATCAACACCCTGCATGTCTGCGGAGCATCAACAAAACCCGCATACACAAAAACCTGACACCCTCCAGCCAAAAGCTTTTATATCAAACCTGGCAAAAGCCATAGCACGTACAGCTCGTACGTGCCGTGTGCTGTCTCTCCCAAAACGAATCGTCTACAGTCTCCATCTCAAAAATGTGGCACATTTCACACAACTCACCCTTGACTATGTTGCGGATATTTTCCTTAATTGTTTCGCATTTAATCATTTCGTAACAATACTCGTAATCAAAAAGGGGTACTATGAATAAATATTCATTTGAATGCATAAATAACGCATATTTACTTTATATTTACGGGTTTATTCGTTGGTTTATGCATAACTCCATATCGCTTCGGGAAAACCACAGAGCAGGAGGGACAATCTATGGTAGATACACAGACATTGCACGTCGGCAATCAAACTTTGTCGTATTACAACATTGCTGATGCATGCCAATCACACGGCAAAAACGTCGAAGATCTGCCCTACACTCTCCGCATTCTTCTCGAAAGTCTGCTGCGCAAAGGTTCAGGAAGCGCAGAAGATCAGGGCAGCAATTGCGCGTTTAATCGCTTATAATCCAAGCGAGCCTGAGGGTGAAGTTCCGTTTAAGCCAAGCCGCATTGTGTTGCAAGATTTCACCGGCGTGCCTGTGGTCGTGGACCTCGCATCCATGCGTGATGCCATTGTTCAGCATGGCGGCAAGGCAGGCGATATTAACCCAGAGATTCCTGTGGATCTGGTCATTGACCACAGCGTTCAGGTCGATGTATCGGGTTGTGCGGACGCTCTGCCGTTGAATATGCAACGTGAATTTGAGCGCAATCAGGAACGTTATCAGTTCCTCAAATGGGCAGAAGAATCTTTCGACAACTATCGCGTAGTTCCACCTGCTACGGGCATTATTCATCAGGTGAATATTGAGTTCTTAAGCGATGTTATTTTGCATAAGAATGGCGTTGCTTTCCCCGATTCCATGTTTGGAACCGATAGCCACACCACCATGATTAATGGCATTGGCGTACTCGGCTGGGGAGTCGGCGGTATTGAAGCTGAGGCGGCTATGCTCGGCGAAGCGTCATACTTCCCTGTTCCAGAAGTCATTGGCGTCATTTAACTGGTCGCTTGCCAAAAAGCTCCACTGCAACCGATTTTAGCATTGCGCATCACGAGATGCGCTACGTCAAGAGAAGGTTGTGGGCAAATTCGTGGAATATTTTGGCGATGGATTAAGTTCTCTGAGCTTGGCAGATCGCGCAACAGTGGCGAATATGGCTCCTGAGTATGGCGCTACTTGCGGCTACTTCCCTATTGACGAAGAAACGCTGCGCTATATGCATTTAACCAACCGAAGCGAAGAAACTATTGCTCTGGTAGAAGCTTATGCGAAGGCTAACCATCTCTTCTACAATACACAGCACACTCCACGCTATACCAAGGTTGTGGAATTAGATTTGAGCACGGTTATTCCTAGTATTTCTGACCGAAAGCGTCCTCAAGATTTGATTTCTTTGTCTGAGGCTAAGCAGGTATTTCGCGATAGCATTACTCGCGAAGCAGGGGTACAAGGTTTCGGTTTAGACGCTAATGAGATTAATAAAACCGCGACTGTGACTATTGATGGCGCGCAATACACTATGCGAACGGGGCATGTGGCTATTGCTGCTATTACGTCGTGTACGAATACATCAAACCCGTATGTGCTTATGTCGGCAGGTATTCTGGCTCGCAACGCTGTAAAGAAGGGCTTACATGTCGATCCAACAGTCAAGACTTCCCTAGCTCCAGGTAGCAAGGTGGTTACCGGCTACCTTAAGAATTCGGGCTTGCAAGACTATTTAGACCAGCTTGGCTTCCACGTTGTGGGTTACGGCTGCACCACATGCATTGGTAATTCTGTTCCTTTGGGTGAGGAAGTGTCGCAAGCTATTACCGACACAGATTTGCTGGTCAGCGGTGTGCTGTCTGGTAACCGCAACTTCGAAGGACGTATTAATCCTCTTGTAAAAGCAAACTTCTTAGCTAGTCCTCCTCTGGTTGTGGCGTATGCTCTGGCAGGTACCACCGATATTGATTTAACTACTGAGCCTTTAGGCACAGATAACGATGGCGATCCTGTGTATTTAGACGATATTATGCCTCAGCAAGATGAAGTTGCTCAGTTTGTGCGCAAATATGTTACGCGCGACCTTTTCGAGCAGGAATATAGCAAGGTATTCGATGATAACGCGAAATGGAATGCTATTGAAACCGAGGCAAGTGAAACATACGCATGGAACGAGCAGTCCACGTATATTCAGAATCCTCCATACTTTGACGCTCTGTCTGAGCCTTTGGGAGTAAAAGCCATTAAACGGTTTGCGCGTGCTGGCAAAGTTTGGCGACACAGTTACCACAGATCATATTTCTCCTGCAGGTGCGATTGCATTAAAGTCTCCTGCCGGTCAATATCTTACTGACCATAATGTTACACACCGCGATTTCAATTCCTACGGTAGCCGCCGCGGTAATCATGAAGTTATGATGCGCGGTACTTTCGCCAATATTCGCATTAAAAATGAGCTGGCAGGAGGTCAGGTAGGCGGCTACACCACGTACAATGGCGAGCTAACAAGCATGTACGAGGCAGCTATGGCATACAAGCAGGCAGGCGTTGGCACGATTGTTATTGCCGGTAAAGACTATGGTATGGGCTCATCGCGCGACTGGGCAGCTAAAGGCACTGGCTTGCTGGGAATTAAAGCTGTGTTGGCAGAAAGTTTTGAACGCATTCACCGTTCGAACCTCGTAATGATGGGTATTTTGCCTTTGCAGTTCTTGGACGGGGACTCTGCTGCTTCCCTTGGATTAGATGGTTCAGAAAGTTTTGATATTGCTTTGTCTGACGCCCCAGGAATTCATGATGCTGTTGATATTACAGCTACTCGCGCTGATACAGTTATCCGCTTTAAGGCACTGGTTCGTTTTTTGACGCTGCTGCAGATATTGATTACTACATAAATGGCGGAATTTTTACCAATGGTTGTACGTAAGAAGTTAGGAGCACACAATGACTAATGATGTGAACGGCCTGAAAGACATGATTGCATGCCAAACACGTATTAGTTCCATTATTGACGATCAACTCTCTTATGCAGGCTATAATATCTCCGAGCTGATGGATAATAACGCCAGCTTCGAAGAAGTTATTTATTTGCTATGGAATCTGCATTTGCCTACGCAGATTGAATATAAGCATTTTGTCAGCGAGCTGAAAGCTAACTATGAAATCTCGGATGCTGTGGAGCAATGCATTCTGATTCAGTCGCGTCGTCATTTGCATCCTATGAGTGTTTTGCGCTCTACCGTCAGCCTTTTGGGTGTGTATAACGTTCAGGCAGAAGATACTTCTGTAGAAGCTCGCTACGGTCAAAGCATCCAACTGATGGCTAAAAATCCCAACGATTATTTCTACTTTTGCACGTCTGCGTCAAGGTCTCACTCCTATTGCACCGCGCACAGATTTGGGGTTTGCGGCTAACTTCCTCTATATGCTTACAGGCGAAGAACCAACACCTTTGCAGGAAGAAGCATTAAATAAAGCTTTGGTTTTGCATGCTGACCATGAGCTGAATGCTTCTACTTTCGCCGCCCGCGTATGCGCATCTACTCTGAGCGATATTTATTCTTGCGTAACCACTGCTATTGGCACACTGAAAGGGAGTACTTTACACGGTGGCGCTAATGAGCGCGTTTTTGAGATGCTCACTGAAATTCGCGAGCATGGAGACGTTACCTCGTATCTGCAAAAGAAGTTAGATACCAAAGAAAAGATTATGGGCTTTGGCCATCGCGTATACAAGACGCAAGATCCGCGCGAAAAGTATTTACGCACGATGGCTGAGCAGCTTACGGCGGGTACGGATAACGAAATCTGGTATCAGTTATCTTTAGAGATTGAAGATTACATGAAACATACGAAAGGATTAATTCCTAACGTTGATTTCTACTCTGCTACCGTATATCACGTTTTGGGTATTGACCGCGATATTTTCACGCTGATTTTTGCTATGAGCCGCGTATCTGGTTGGATTGCACATATTCAAGAACAGCAGAAGAATAATAAACTTATCCGCCCACGTTCGCAATATGCGGGGGCTATAAATCTCGAATATATTCCTATGGGAAAGAGGTAAAAGTGACTCAGATTCGCATGATTGACGGCCACTTTAGATGTGCCAAATACCCCGACCCTTCCATTTATTGTGGGAGATGGTATGGGTCAAGATATTTGGTCGAGCGCACAGCATGTTTTCGATGCTGCTGTAAAGAAGGTCTACAATGGCGAGCGCCAGGTTGACTGGTTGAAAGTTTTGGCTGGCAAAGAAGCTTTTGCCTCGCGGGGAATGAGTTTGCCAGCTGAAACTATTGATGCGATTACCGAGCATCTCGTAGCTATTAAAGGCCCATTAGAAACTCCTGTGGGCGAAGGTATCCGCTCCCTCAATGTGGCGTTGCGTCAAGAACTTGATTTGTATGCATGCGTTCGCCCTGTACGCTACTTCGAAGGTATTGAAAGCCCTGTAAAGCATCCAGAGCGTACGGATATAACTATTTTCCGTGAAAATACAGAAGATATTTACGCCGGTATTGAGTGGGATGCTGACAGTGAAGATGTTCAGCGCGTTATCGATTTCTTGCAGACCACGATGAAGGTGTCGAAAATTCGCTTCCCTGAAACGAGCAGTATTGGTATTAAACCAATTTCTCGTGAAGGTTCGGAACGTTTAATCCGTGCGGCTATTGAGTACGCTCTTTCCCACGGTCTCAAGCATGTAACTCTTGTGCATAAGGGCAATATTCAAAAGTTTACTGAAGGCGGTTTCCGTAAGTGGGGTTATGAGCTTGCTCAGCGTGAGTATGCTGATCAGCTTGCTAATGGTTCGTTAGAGATTAACGATATTATTGCCGATAACTTCTTACAGCAGATTTTGCTGCGACCAGAACGTTTTGGCGTGGTAGCACTAACCAATTTGAACGGTGATTATGCCAGTGACGCTTTGGCTGCTCAAGTAGGCGGTATTGGCATCTCCCCTGGCGCAAATATTAACTATGTAACTGGTCACGCAATTTTTGAAGCAACACATGGCACTGCTCCTGACATTGCTGGTAAGAATATGGCTAATCCATCGTCTCTTCTACTTTCGGGCTGCATGATGTTTGATTACATCGGCTGGAATGAGGTAGCTGATGCGATTCGCCAAGCTATAGCTCAAGCTTTTGCTGCAGGCCAGTTTACGGTTGATTTAGCAGGTGCAGACCGCACTCCTTTGAGCACAACTGATTTTGCTCACGCAGTCATTTCTCACCTGTAAATAAACTGTGGCTGGGGTTTCCCAGCCACAGTTTAAGCACACACAATACTGTGCAAACTCATAGCAGAGTTATCGGTTAAACTTGCTACCTGATCAATAGCAACACGCAAACGTTCGTCATCATTCGTAGCTTCTTGCCAATCCATTACAAAAAGCTGGTTCCAACATAGAATGAGGTGCTGAACCACCCGACATAAGCACGTCAACAAGATCTTCAATAATTGCCTGTTGCGTATGATGGAAACTTTCATGTTCTCTCGGCTCCATAACAGCAAAAACAGCAATGCCTTTTAAGAAAGCAATTTCATACGCTGTGTCTTCAGGAATAACAACCTGAGCATTATATCGAGTTAAATGCCCCTGACCATAAGTGGCGCGCGTTTCTGCTTCTACAGAACTGGCAAAAACGTCCAATAATATTTGAGGTCATATTTTTAAGCATAGCTAAATCACGGCGTGTGGAATCAAAACTATATGGCAATAATTTAGCCATATTTAAGCGTTCATAAGCATTAATAAGTTTATCGCCATCCCATTTATCGCCATACCAACTATGCACACACTCAACCACAGCATCAATAACGTCGTGCGCATGTAGGGTCTGCAGCTTCAATAGATTGCCCAACAATCGCATCTTCTACGTCATGCACAGAGTAAGCAATATCATCAGATAAATCCATAATGTAGGCTTCCATAGGCTTAGCAAAAGCAGGTGCTCCGTTGCCTTCTTTAAGCCATTGAAAAACAGGCAAATCGTCTTCATACACGCAAAAACTTATTGCCTTTGGAACCATCAGGATGATGCAGACCCTGCTCATGCGTCCACGGATATTTCGTTGCAGCATCTAAAGCAGCTCGTGTAAGATTTACGCCGGCTGAACGACCATCCGCATGAAAAACTTTCGGTTCTAAACGTGTGAGCAAGTGAAAGTTTGAGCATTGCCTTCAAAACCGCCAATAGAACGAGAAATATTCATAAGCACGGTTTCTCCGTTATGCCCAAAAGGAGGATGCCCCTAAATCATGGGCTAAGCATGCGCAATCAACAACATCGGGATTGCATCCAAAAATCTCAGCGATTTGACGACCTATCTGAGCTACTTCCAAAGTATGTGTTAAACGTGTGCGAGCAAAATCATCAGTTCCTGCCACCAAAACCTGGGTTTTAGCTCCCTAATCGGCGCAAAGCAGAGGAATGGACTAAGCGAGCGCGATCCCGCTCAAAAAGCTGTGCGGTTGCGTGATTTGGAATTTTCCTGCGCCCACCGCTGCTCATCGTAATCCGTGTATCCCGCTTCGCGCACACTCATGAGAGAATTCTTTCTGGAAGTTCGTGGTCAATAAGAGCACAGTCAGACTCACTCAACACGTCATGCGCTCCAAGGTATAAACGTGGAATACGGTTGCGTAGGCAAGTGAAAATCTCATAACTAATAGTGTCTGCACTACGCGCCCAATCGTCTGCTGTTGGTTCACCGAAAACAGCACCTCGACCAGGGCCAAAAAGTTTAACGGTATCACCTTCGCTTACGCCCATCTCCTGAGCATTACCCTGCAAATCTAAAACAGCTTGATCCATGCAGACGCGACCAGCAATATGCACGACTTTTGTTGTGCCATCAGCCATACGCACAGCAACCGGACCGCCTCGATGGGAGGTACGTTGAGATCCGAGTGGATTAAAACCAGAGGCACTGCGATGAATACCATCCGCATAACCCACAGGCATATCGGCTGTGCTGGTATCTTGTTCCGTAATATAGGTGCGACCGTATGAGATACCATGTCCTGCCGGGAGATCTTTAATCGTGCCAAGCTGGGCTTGAAGAGTCATGGCTGGAGTCAAGCCAAAATCAGATGGCATGCCCATAGCTTTATCTGGTTCATAACCGTATAAAACCAATGCCGGGACGAACCAGCTCGAAATAAATATCTGGTCGGGTTAAGGTAGCTGCAGTATTAGCAAGATGACGAATGCGCGGATTAATACCTTCTGTCTTCATGGACGCAACCATGGCATTGAAATTATTAATCTGCATATCGGTAACGTCGCGGGATTGCCCGTCCTGAGGAGCATCTGCTACTGCCAGATGACTCATTACTCCAACAACATCTACCAGTTCTGCCTGTTGTGCATTGCGCAAAGCAGCCATAGCTTCACTGAGTTGTTGTGAGGTAAAACCGTTGCGCCCAAAGCCTGTTTCAATCTGCACGTGCACGCGAGCCGTTTTATGCACATGCTTCGCAGCATCACACACAGCTTCAATATCGCTCACAGAACCAACAGCAATATCAATATTATTGTCAATCAGCTCATCAAAAGGGGAACTAAGAGCAGAGAACATCCAACACAAAATATGTGCTCTGCTCTTATCAATTCCCGCGCAACGTAAAGCTAAAGCTTCGCGAGCTTGAGCCACTCCCAACCATGTAGCTCCGCCAGAGAGCGCTGCTAATGCAGAAGGAATTAAACCGTGCCCGTAGGCATCTGCCTTAACCACACCCATAATTTGTGGGGCTTCTACCCCAGCAACGCGAGCATGTTCAGCTGTCATCTCCACCATATGAGCCATATTATGTGCCAGCACATCGAGGCGCACTAAAGCCTGAGCTGGATATTTACGCAATGTAGCATTATAAACGTGGCGACCAGCATCAGATAATTCGGGAAGATCAACAGCAGTTAAACTCATGTATTCAGCTTCTTATGAAATGGTTTTACTCAACTACGCGACGTTCGAAAGCATCGGAACTAATGCCCTGGCTCAAAATAAGCTTGCACCACTCTCGAGCTGTGAACAACGAATGATCTTTGTAATTACCGCAAGTTTCGATGGTGGTAGCAGGGACATCTTCCCACTGTGCCTCAAAAGCAATAAATTCCAAAGATTCTTTCACGGCGCGGGCAACGTCTTGCGCAGAATGTTCACCCCACGCCAACAGATGGAAGCCTGTTCGGCAGCCAAAAGGAGAACAATCAATATAGCCAGGAATGCGCTCACGAAGCTTCACGGCAATAGTGTGTTCAATCGTATGCAAGCCACCGGTAGGAATAAGCGTTTTCATTAGGCTGCACTAAGCGAACATCATAGTTAGAAATCACGTCACCATGTAGCGTGCTTTGCGTGTCAATCAAACGCACATAGGGAGCCTTCACAGCAGTGTGATCAGGGCCGAGCTTTCTGGCATATTTTCAGGAGTTGATTCAGTCATATCTACTCTCTATGTCTTTATGAGCACAAGCAAAGTCGCCGTGCATGAACTGTTCCCATTATAGAGCGCCTACTCAACCTTCAACTCACCGCGCTGCAGCTCTGTATAAGCAACGCTTCCCACTGTATGAATGAAGTGGGAAGCGTTGGGTGGAGAGGAGAAAAGAAGATTACTTTATTCTTTTACTGTGTAACCCTGCTGCTGTGCGTAGCTAACCAAATCAGCCTGCCAATCTTTAACACCATCAGAGAGCTTCTGGTCGCCAGTGAAGGACTTGCCAACAAAGTCGCCGAACTTACCGCGAGCATATACTTCGAATGGTAGGAACTTATAGCCTGCACGCACTTTCTTTGCTGCTTAGCAAGTTCTTCATTAAACTTCTGACCGCCGAAGTATTCATGAGCCTTACCATCAGCATCGGTAATAGCGGTTTGGTTCAGGAAGTCTTCAGACGACAAGCTGTTGTTATCTGCTGGGAAAGCGCCACCTTCAACACGTACTGCTACACCATCCTTGTTGTGGGTAACGTATTCAAGATACTTGTATGCTGCTTCTACCTTCGCCTTATCATCAGACTTGATAACTGTTGAGGACGATCCACCAGATTCAGAACCTGCTGGCTGACCATCAGAAGTCGGCATCTGGGTAATGCGCCACTTACCATCACCGTTTGGAGCACCAGTCAAGAGATTGTATGGCATCCATGCACCAATAAGCAAAGAAGCAATAGAACCGTTATCTAAGCCCTTATTCCAATCATCAGTCCATCCTGCAGTCTTGGTGTCAATGAGGTCTTCATCAATAAGCTTTTGCCACCAATCTTCGAATTCCTTTACCTTTGGATTGCTGGTCAGCTTAATAGATACAGTCTTTCCATCCTTTGAAGTTTCAAATGGAACTGCACCGTTTTGCCAAGTCATGGAATCAAAGAAACCTGCATCGCCGGAATCAGATGTAATATAAGAGCCGGTTGCGCGCACTTTCTTAGCCGCTTCGTAGAACTGATCCCAGGAAGTAATCTGCGTAGGGTCTACACCTGCTTTATCGAAAACTTCCTTATTGTAGAACCAAGCCATAGGACCAGAATCCATTGGCAGACCATATACGCCGTCGTTAATATTGACAGAAGCCCAGGTACCTGGAGTATAGAAGTCACTGAAATCTTTTGCACCTAAATCTGCTACGTTTTCTACATATCCGCGAATAACGTACTCAGGAAGAGCATAGTATTCAATCTGAGCCAAGTCTGGAGCACCAGAACCAGCTTGCATAGCATTGTTTAATGCAGTGTACTGATCTTTTGAGGTACCAGCATTAACCAGCTTGATTTTAATATTTGGATTAGCTTTTTCAAAGCCTTTAATAGTGCGACCCATGGTGGAGTCCCATGCCCACACAGTTAACGTCGTTTTACCAGAAGAATCCGAGCTGTTAGCGCTACCAGATTGTGAGCCGCATGCTGCAACAGATCCCAACATCGCTGTTGCACCCAGCACAGCAACAAGCTTCTTACCTAACTTCATCTTGAGTCCTTTCTCAATGATTAGAACGACAACACTATTTTTCTTCCTCTACATATTCATGAGTGCAAGCCTCCATTGCTTGCGGTAACACCTCCCCGTGAACAGCGAGAACATTGTGTTATTTTCGTCGTAGTGTACACGATACCACTATTAAAATGTTTACGCAAACATTTTTGATTTCGTGTCGTTTTTTGATTTTATGTATTGTCGTCATGCTTTCTCTAGCATCACAACTACCTCCGCATAGCAGTGTGGCTGAGACTTACATGAAGCTCAGCCACACCACACACAGGATTTAGTTTCTTACTCCTTCACAGCACCTGCAGCCAAACCGGACTGCCAGTACTTTTGCAAGCAGAGGAAAGCGATAACGAGAGGAATAATCGTGAGCAAAGATCCCGTAATAACCAGATGCTGAATAGGCACACCACCCGATGTTGCAGCCTGATTCTTCCACTGGTTCAAACCAATGGTTAATGGATACCAGTTCGGGTCTTTAATCATAATCATTGGCAGGAAGTAGTTATTCCATGTGGCAACAATAGTAAATAATGCCGTAGTAACAATACCTGGAGATAGCAGAGGTAAGGAAATCTTCCAGAAAGTATGCCACTCACTGGCACCATCAACACGCGCTGCCTCTAAGAGTTCAGTTGGCACAGACTGCTCAGAGAAAATCCACATCAAATACAGTCCAAACGGCGAAATAAGTGATGGAATCAACATAGCCCATGGCGTATTTGTTAATCCTAACTTGGCAAAGAGCAGGAACTGCGGAACAGCTAAAGCAATACCTGGAACAGAAATCGAGCCGATAATAATGGCAAAAACAGCTTTACGTCCAGGAAAACGGAACTTAGCCAATGCATAACCGCCCATAATCGCGAGCAAGGTTGCTCCACCAGCACCCACAACCACATACAGCAAGGTATTGAGTAGCCAGCGAGTAAAAATGCCGTCGCCATAAGTAAAGACGCCCACAATATTATCAATCAGAGCAAAGCTATGCCCTGACCTAAACCGAAAGTGGAGTTAAAATCTGGCTGCGTTTTCGTCGCATTAATCAATAAATATGCAAACGGAAAAAGGCAGTAGATAGCGAAAATTACACTGACGATCGTTAAGGTAATGCTGCGTCGAGGATTGTTAACATTAGCAAAACCTGCTTTAGCACTGCGTTTACGTTCAGCTTTCTCGTCTGCCAAAAACACGCTTTTGACGCAGTTTTTCAGCTTTCTTAGCAGCACGTTCTCGCTGACGAAGACTCATTGTTGAATTTGTTGTTGTCATTGCTCCACCGTCCTACTTCATCTGATCTTTCATACTGCGCAGCTGTACTGCGTAAGCAATCGCCATGGTAATAATGGCCATCACAATAGCCATTGCAGCCGCATAATTACTTTTGGTTACCAGAGAAGCTCAAATTATACGCATACATATTTGGCGTAAAGTTCGTGGTAATCGCATTACCTGGAACCATGTTCTGCAAAATGCTTGGTTCATTAAACAGCTGGAAAGAACCAATAATGGAGAAAATAACAGTAATAGCTAAGGAGCCGCGCAGTTCAGGAAGTTTAATAGACTTCACAATTGCCCACTCACTTGCTCCATCAATAGAGGCTGCCTCATAAAGCGAATGCGGAATAGTTGACAGGGAGCTGTAGAAAATCAGCATGTTATAGCCCGTATATTCCCATGTGACGATATTACCGATGGATGCCAGCAACATATTAGGAGCAAAAGCATCAAAATGCGTACCAAAGAAGGAATTAAAACTTCCCACAAGACCATATTTTGCACCGTAGGCAAAACCCCAAATCAAGGTAGACACCACAGCAGGAACTGCGTAAGGCAAGAAAGTTCCAATGCGGAAAAACTTTGTGCCATGTAACTTCATAGAGTCAATCGCCAATGCCAAAGCAGCTGCCAAGAACAACATAATAGGAACCTGCACGAGAGTAAATAGACCTACGCGCATAACTGCTGCCCAGAACTGCTGGTCTTTAAACAGACGCGCATAATTATCTATTCCTACAAAAACATTACCACCAATCAGGCGCTGCTGATAAAAGCTAATATAAATGGCGTAAGCAATAGGAATAATAAAAACAAAAGCAAAAACAGCCGCAAAGGCCACATAAACTTCCAGCCACGCCAGTCTGCCTTATGACGATTAACAGGCACATGACTCATGCGTGTTTGTGCAGCTGTAGCACGCGATCGTTGTGCACTCACCTGACACTCCTCCTCATTAAGAAATATGGAACATTTAAGAACTGCTGAAACGTGAAATCTCGTATTGAAATCTCTGGCGGAATTCCCCGCGAAATTTCTGACGAAATCTCTCATGAAAACATCGACGTTCCCATTTTTTAAGTTAGTTTCTCAAGAAATCTTTTGAAACTTAATGCATTTCTCAAATGTTTGCGTTATCATAATAACATTACAACGGAACGAACGCAACACACATGCACACAGACATAATGTGAAGATTTTCGCTAAAATGACATATATGCCATGAAATACCAGTGCAACAATGCCGTTGTACTCGATGAAGTAAGGAAGTGAGACTATGGCACGCAAATCACCTGTGTCTTTACAGGATGTCGCCAAAGAGGCAGGAGTTTCACCACAAACTGTTTCGCGCGTCGCTAATGGTAGCGATGCCGTAAAACCTGATACTAAACAACGTGTGGAACGGGCTATGGATAAGCTGGGATACCGTCCAAATTATGCTGCCCTGCGCGCTCAAGTATCAGCAATTTAACAATGTTGGCGTTATTTTTGTTTGACACCTCCACTTTTGGTAATTCACGTATTCTTAGCGGTATTTCTGCCGCAGCAAGTCAATACGATTTTTGCTATTACTATGTGCACGCTTCTCAACCAACAAGAACGAACTTTGCAGGCAGCAATGGAGCGCATGAAGCAACTTCCGGTAGACGGCGTAATTGTGGTTCTTGAACGTCGCATTCCTGATTTTGAAACTTTTGCACCGCCGTCAAAACTTCCAGTGGTGCTTATTACTGACCAACCTTCGGCTCATTGCCCAACAGTAGATGGCGACCAATACGGCTGCTCAACTGAGATTGTGGATTATTTGATGCGCAAAGGACATCAAAACCGTGTATCACATGGCTGGTACTCTTGATTCTCGCGCAGCCCAGAGCCGTGAACGCGGATGGCGAGACGCTTTGCACGCGCATGGCATAACTCAGCTTCCTCCTTTATATCGCGGAGATTGGTTGGCAGATAGTGGATATCAGGCGGGATTAGCATTAGCTCATGAGCCAGATTGCACTGCTGTGTATGCTGCGAACGATCAGATGGCTTACGGCATTATGCTTGGTTTACGCACAGCAGGTAAGCGTGTGCCCGAAGATGTGAGTATTGTTGGCGTGGATGATTCCTTAGTGGGCAATGTTCCTCGCTTAAATTTAACCACGATGCGCATGCGTTTTGATTTGATTGGCCGTGAAGCCTTCTTAAGCGTTAAGGCTTTAATTGATGGGCAGAAAGTAGAAACAGGGCGCGAAAAACTGATTGCCTCCACTTTTGTGAGAGCGCAGTTCTGTACGTGATTTAAATGCTCCACACAATACAGCGAGCGCGAAGGGTGCCGATACTTCAGCTGGCATTATTGCCTCGTCTGCGACTTTACCCTCAGGATCTGCACCTGACCTAGCGTTGAGTGTTCTTCAAGAAGTTCAAGCCCCACCCGATGTGGCAGACAATGCGGGTAGCGCAGACAGTGCGGACAGCACAAACAGCGCAGGTAACGCGAAAAAGCGAGTAACGCAAAACGCGCGAAACGCGCGAAAAGTACGAAAAGTACGAAAATAACAATAATTTTAGTAGAACTCTCACTCAAAGAGGAGTAAATCATTATGACAATCGAATTTCCACATAGTATTCATGCAACTCAGCCAAGCGAGCAATGGCTGACTGACCCATCTATCTGTGCAGTTAATCGTTTAGATGCCCATAGCGACCATGCAATCCGTGGATCGCAGGGCGAAAGTTTGCGCCATAGTTTAGATGACTCTAATGGGACATGGCATGCCAGTGTTGTGTATCACGACAGCAGCTTGCTTGAACGTATCAGTCAGGCAAGTATTCAGCCAGTGCCCGCGAGTTTTTGACTGAACTCAAGGAGCCTATTTCGAAGGTGCGTGTTCCTGGACATCTGCAAACTGATGGACTGCTCCTCATCAATATGTTAATCAACAGTATCCATGGGATGGTCATGCACAGCTTGATGCTCCCGATATTCCTGAGCACAATCGTGTGGGCGTCTACGCCCGTGATTTTATGCTTTCACCTCGTGAGATTGCTGCTCTGCTCAATTCGCGTGACGGCTTAGGCGAGCGTGTGCATCTAACTTTTGATGGCGCGGCTATTGCTCTGTATGTGTGGGTTAATGGTGTGTTTATTGGCTATGCCGAGGATTCTTTACTCAAGCGAGTTTGACGTCACCGATGTGCTTCGCGAAGGTGTTAATACAGTAGTTGCTGCGTGTTATGAATATTCCACCGCGCATTGGTTAGAAGATCAGGATTATTGGCGTTTGCATGGTTTATTCCGCAGTGTTCATCTAGACGTTATACCTGCTGTGCATGTGCAGCATGTGCACGCTGCATCTGATTATGATTGGCACACTTCGCGCGGCTTGTTATCTGGAACTATTTACGTAAACAGTTCGCAGACAGCGCATGTTCACATTGAACTGCTTGACGCTCGCGAAGAAGTAGTTTATGACGAACAATACATGCTCGAACGAGGAAGTAGCACTTTTGAGCTGAACGCAACCGTGCAGAATGCTCAACCATGGAGCGCAGAAGATCCATATCTGTATGCTTTGCGTTTCACTGTGTTAGACGACACTAATACGGTTATTGAGAAATCCCACACTCGTCTTGGATTCCGTCATTTTGAGCTTGACCCTCAGGATACATAATGAAGCTCAACGGCAAGCGCATTGTATTTAAGGAGTTAATCGCCATGAGTTTGGTTCTGACTGTGGTCGTGCGCTGAGTGAAGAGCAGATGCTCTGGGATATTAAGTTCCTCAAACAGCACAATATTAATGCTGTGCGCACAAGCCATTACCCTAATCAAACGCGATGGTATGAGCTGTGCGATAAGTACGGCATTTATCTGATTGATGAAACTAACTTGGAAACCCACGGTTCTTGGTGCGATGCTTTTGGTACCGTTACTGAGCACCGCGCGGTTCCATCATCACGTATGGAATGGCTCAACCCGTGCATGGATCGCGTGAACTCTATGTTTATGCGCGATGTTAATCATGCTAGCGTTCTCCATATGGTCATTGGGTAATGAATCATACGGTGGTGAAGTGTTCGTGCATATGAGCAACTACTTCCATGAACACGACACACGCCCAGTTCATTACAGAAGGCACCACATGGAATCGCGAGTTTGAGCACGTTACCGATATTGAGTCACGCATGTATGCGCGACCGCAAGACGTTGAAGCCTATTTAACTGGCTCTTCTGAGCTTGGTCAGCCTCGTAAACCATATATTTCTTGTGAGTATATGCATGCGATGGGTAATTCTTTGGGCGGTATGAAGCTGTATACCGATTTAGAAAAATATGACCTGTATCAGGGTGGATTTATTTGGGATTACGGCGATCAGGCTTTAGAACAGCAGCTAGCAGACGGCTCTACCCGTTTAACCTACGGTGGTGATTGGTATGACCGTCCAACTGATTATGAGTTTAGCGGCAACGGCATTGTTTTTGCTAATCGTAAACCAACTGCTAAGGCTGCCGAAGTTAAATTCCTCTATGCTAACGTGAAGATTAACATCGCTGAAGATTTATCTGTGCACATTGTTAACGATAATTTATTTACGTCTACTCAAAATCATGTTTTTGTGGCGCGCGTTCTTATTGATGGCGTAGAACAGTGGACGCACAATTATCGTTTTAATATTCCTGCTTTAAGTGAGCAAACAGTAAGAGTTGATTGGCCTGATGCTCAGCTTTTCGACGGTAAAGAGATGGTTCTTGAGCTTGCTTATACACTCGGCGAGCATACAGCTTGGGCTCATGCTGGTTACGAGATAACTTTCGGTCAGCGTGCAATTGCTTTACCAGAGCGACCTGTGAGCGAAATTCATCCATCTGCTCATATTGTTGAGGATTATTGGAATATCGGTTTGCGCACAGCTCAGGCTGAGATTTTGCTGTCACGTCAGCATGGTGGACCAGTAAGTTTTAAGCGACTGAATCAAACTGACGATATGGTTGTGCGCACTCCTAAGCTCACAACATGGCGTGCGTTAACTGATAATGACCGCGGTTACCAAGCAGGTTTTACGCGCGCTCAATGGCTTGCTGCCGGACGTTTTGCGCAGATGTCAGGAAAAGATTTTGCGATTGACCGCAAGAACGGAACAATAACTGGTACATATACCTATACTTTAGCTACAGCTGCTCATACTCCTGTAACCGTCGTGTGGGAAGTCGATAGTTCTGCTCGTGTTCATCTGACTGCTACTTTCTCTGGAAATCATAACGAGCCTTCAAATCCTTTAGCTTTCGGACTTGAATGGATGCTTCCTGCTTCCTATACGCACACACGTTTTTATGGTTTTGAGCTCGAGGAAAGCTATGCTGACCGTCACAATGGAGTAAAACTGGGCGTATGGTCTACTACTATTTTCGATGATGTTCAGCCATATCTTCTTCCTCAGGAAACAGGAAACCATGAAGATACACGCTTTGTAGAGCTTACTAATCAGTTTGGTCATGGTTTACGTGTAAGCGCTCATGCAGGCAGTACTTTTGGCTTTAGCGCCTGCACTTATAGCTCCGCCATGCTTGATGAAGCCACCCATCAGGAAGAATTGCCAGCTTATACGCATACCTTCTTGCGACTTCTTGCAGCCCAGCAAGGAGTAGGTGGCGATGATTCTTGGGGATCTCCAGTTCATGATGAATTCCAGATTGACGTGACGAAGCCTGTGATTCTCGATGTGGATATTGAATTAATCTAATTGGTATACAAACGTTCGTGATATTTCACACATTGTGGCTTATTGCGAACGCTTATGCGCGAAAATAGTAGGGACGTTATTTCTGTCACTAAAGAAGGAGAATCATGGCAATTTACACTCTCCCTGAACTGCCATATGACTACGCAGCACTCGAGCCACATATTTCTGGCAAGATTATGGAGCTTCATCACGATAAGCATCATGCAAACTACGTAGCAGGCGCTAATACAGCTCTTGAGCGTCTCGAAGAAGCACGCGATAAGAACGATTTTGCTGCTATCAACTTGTGGGAAAAGAATCTCGCTTTCAACTTGGGTGGTCATATTAATCACACCTTCTTCTGGAACAATTTGACTCCAGAAGGTAAGGGTCGTCCTGATGGTGAATTCGGCGAAGAAATCACCAAGCAGTTCGGTTCCTTTGAAAAGTTCCAGGCTCAGTTCACTGCTGCTTCTTTGGGATTGCAGGGTTCTGGTTGGGCTGTTCTCGCATGGGATGCTTTGGGTGACCGCTTGGTAACCTTCCAGCTCTACGATCAGCAGTCTAATGTTCCAGTCAACATTGTTCCGCTGGTTATGCTCGACATGTGGGAGCACGCATTCTACTTGGATTATGTGAATGTAAGGCTGACTACGTGAAGGCTTGGTGGAATATCGTCAACTGGGATCACGCAGCAGAAACATGGGCAAAGGCTAAGAGCTTAAAGTAACAATAAAAGCCACGTGGGGGTACAGAGTTGAATAACCTGTACCCCCACTTTTGTTTTCGCCTAGCTTGCGTTTTGATAGTGATGGCGTGCTCTCATACGTTCCTGAAAATTGCTAGCGTCGCACGCACACAACGCCCACGTCCACTTTAAGGATTGCAGTCTTCGTGCCATGCATGAATCATGGAGTACTATACCAAATCAAACCACCCCCACGAAACCCCAAGAGCAAGTTTGTCTACATACGTGAAGTCGATACGCGCAACCGATATGCCGCTTGTGATGCCATTTTTCCGCATCAAAACTGGCATAACAGTGTATTAATCGGTTAAGCAGAATGTGTAAGAGTAATAGCTCTTCGGATGTAACGCAGTGTGAAGGTTAATTGCACAGAACAACTGCTAGTCACTCACCTGCAACCTCGAAAACCCTGCTAAACCCCAAGAACCAGAATACGTCCTCACCATCGCGCAGCATCAATCAGTTGTTTTGTATATTCATGTTGAGGATGCGCAAGAATCTCGCGTGTAGAACCCTGCTCAACAATACGCCCGCGATGCATCACAACCAGAGTATCGGAAACTTGTTGCGCAACACCCTAAATCATAGCAGAACGATTAAGGTAGCCAGATTACGTTCGCGCTGAATCCTTGCTAAAGCCTCAATAATATGCTGTTTTCCCAGCACATCAACAGCGCTCACTGGCTCATCAGCTACCAGTAGGCTCGGATTACCCAGCAAAGCACGTGCAATTGCTACGCGCTGAGCTTGCCCACCTGAAATATCGCTCACATACCGTCCGAGTAATTCTCTCCCAAGTCAATGCTGTGCAAAGCAGAAATCACATCAGAGCGATCCACCTGAGTCGTTGAGCCTTCACGCACAATACGTTCCACAGTCCACCGTGGGTCAGAGAAGTCAGCGGATTTTGAAAAAAACTAAGCCCGTGCTCGCTGGATCCGCAATCTCCACTTCCCAGCTTTGAGGAGTAATAAAACCGAGCGCAATATTCAAGACGGTGGTTTTGCCTGAACCAGACTGACCGACAATTGCTACACGCTCCCCCTCGCTCACACTCAGGCTGACTGCACGAACAGCAGGCTCATGCGCACCTGCAAAACTATGAGAGACCTCACGTAAAGATAATAAACTCATGATCACTCCCCCTCACCGCGCACAGCTATACTGCGTGCAGCTTCAACCAATTGACGGGTGTAGTCCACGCTCGACTCGTATAGTTCCTCTAAACGTCCACTATCTACAACCCCACCGTTATTAATCACATAACAGCGATGAGCTACCCGAGAAATAACAGCAAAAATCATGACTAGCAAAATATTACGCTCAAATTCTGCTTATCGGAACGTTCTACAAGCACATCCATAATCTGCTTTTGCACAATAGAATCAACAGCAGTAGTTGGCTCGTCAGCAATAAGTAGTTGAGGATGTGCCACAACAGCCTGCGCAATCGCTGCTCTTTGCGCTTGCCCTCCCGATAGTTCTGAAGGGTAACGCGAGACTAAATCACTGTCTAAGCCAACGCTTTCTAAAGCTTGCTGCACGCGGTGCAAACGTTCCGCAGCACTCAAATTGTAATGCAATGTAAGAGGTAGCTCCACGTTAGCACGCACAGAAACTACCGGGTTAAGAGCTGCCACAGGATTTTGGAAAACAGCAGTCATATACGTACCGCGCATAGCTGCACGTTCATGCTCACTGAGTTCTAAAACATTAACTCCATCAATAAGAATTTGCCCTTCAACCCTCATAGAACGTGGAAGAGTTCCTAAAATTGCTTTTGTTATTAATGATTTTCCTGAACCCGAGGCACCGATTAAACCGATACGTTCATGATCTGCTACGTCAAGATTCACGTTATACAATAACTGATTATGCCTAAACCCACAGAAAGATTTTTAATCTGTACACTCATATTATTGCCTCAATGCTTCGTTCGATACAGGATCACTTGCTTCTCGCAGAGCGTCGCCCAGTAAGTTCACGCTGAGAACTGCAAGAGTAATAAGTAAACCTGGCCAGATTGCTACGCTCGGATGGACGGTAACATAGCTGACCGCGCTCGCTAAAGATCGTCCCCATGATGCAATATGACTTGGCACACCAACTCCGAGATATGTTAAACCTGATTCCGCAAGCATTGAGGTTGCTGCAGCCAGAGAAACATTAATAATAACGGATGGCATGATTTGTGGCAGAATATGTTCAATAAAAATTCTGCCGTGTGATTTTCCTTTATACCGCGCGAAAGTAACGTAAGGCGAGCGCGCGGCAGCCACTGCTACAGGACGCACAACGCGCATAAGATTAAGACTGTATGCGAAAGAACATGCGATAATAATGCCTGCAATACTTGCTCCGAGAGGAGCTGCGCATAACAATGCTACAACAATGGTTGGTATGGAAATTAAAGCATCAATAATAATGACGCTGAGTGTGCGCACACCAGTATGACGGCTAATAGTCACAGATACTCCTGCAATACCTACAACACATGTAATCACAGACACAGCTATAACAATAAGTAGCTCTGTAGCAGATCCTGCCAGAAGCCATGATGCAATATCTGCACCTGCTCCATCTGTTCCCAGCCAATGCGCAGCAGATGGCGAGCTCCACACATTGTAACCATCGCTAAAGTTCAAATCGTATGGAGTCCATACCAGCGAAACGAGGGCAGTAATAATCCATAACGCACAGAAAAGGCAGGCGAATAAACCGTCTGTGCGCGTAAGAATGGAGCGGATAATAATACGTAAAGTTCTTAAAGGTGTTTTTCTGTGTTTTTCATTATTAATCCCGCCTCTTCGTATCCGCTTCTATCGCTTGTGTTGCGCGAGTATTAGTGCTGTGAGCAGAGGTTTTTAGACGAGGATCGAGCATACGCACAATCGTGTCAATAACAAATCCCACAATGAGGAAGAAAGCTGATAAAAGCAATAGCTCAGTTTGCACAGACGCGAGGTCTCGCTCAGATAAATCTGTCATGAGCATAGTAGCGAGTCCAGGCAGATTAAAGAGGGTTTCTACGGTCAGAACGCCGGTAATCATGGAGGCAAAAGTAACGCCTGCAACCGATGCAATCTGCGGGGCAGCTAAACGCAAACCTGTGGTGCGCACAGCCTGAGCATAGGTCATTCCTGAAGCCATGCTCCACGCAATATAATCAGATTTTTCTACGTCAACAATTGCAGAGCGGTGTAGCGCATAAGATGTGCTCCCGTAATAATACTCACTGACAAAGCAGGAATAATTAACGATGCAGCTGCACTCACCACATTCTGCAGGTGAACTCAAAGGATTGGATGGGAAGCTCTGCGTTGGTAACACGTTAAGCATTCCATTGCCTTTTCCCGAAAACAATAATAAGAGCTAAAAGCTGCCCACAATGCAGGAACGGCGCCCAAAATCTGAGAAATCACACGCAGTCCACCGCGCACCCAAGCGTGCCGTGAAGTGAGCGAGTACACGGCCGTAGGCAAAGCAATCACTAGGGTTAAAACCATGCTCACTACAATGAGCGGGAAAGTCACCGCCGCACGTGTGAGCAATCGCGTGCTCATAGCTTGCCCAGTGAGCAAAGATGTGCCTAAATGTCCGGTAAAAAATAGAGCCTAACCATTGCCCATACTGCACAATAAGAGGCTGATTGAGACCTAACTCAGCGCGCAGCTGCTCATATTTTTCTGGAGTTGAATTCGTTCCAGCCATAATAGCCGCAATATCGCCAGGCAAAACACGCAGGGCGAAGAAAATAACGATGGATACAATCCACAGCATAAGCAGGAGCACAGCGAAACGTTTGAGGGCAATTGCGACTTTTGACTGGTTCTTTGCCTTTTTCGCCTTTTTTACCTTTTTCATCTTTTTCGGCTCCGTCGTCGTGCTCGCCTTCGTCATCTCCGGCTTCATCTCTGTCTTCATCTCCGTCATCGCACACTCACCTCCCACAACGGCAAAACGGTTTGATTCAAATTCACAGGGAATCCTTCTACATTTGTGCGCCATGCAGAGACCACACGGAAATTCATAATCCAATCAGCTGGGGCATCTTCGCTTACAATGCGAGCAGCCTTCGCCAGCAAGGTATCGCGCTGCTCATCACTCAGCGCTGCCATAGCTTCGGCATAGAGCTTCTGAACTTGGGCATTATTGTATCCGTAATAGTAATCTGGCGTAGCCCACTGCTTAAAGTCATGACTATCGTTATGATCAACCATTGATATGTCGAAATTGTGCTGCTTGTAGACTTGAGCGAGCCATGTGGCAAATTCCGTGCGATTCACTGTTAAATCTATGCCAATTTTTGTCAGCTGGCTGCGTAATTGTTGACCAATTTCTGCTGGGTAAATATTGGCGTAAGTCAAGGTGAGTTTCAGTGGTTTGCTTGGACTGTATCCTGCTTCTTGCATTAACAATTGTGCTTTTTTCACATCTGTAGCGTATAGTCCTGTTAAATCTTCATAGCCAGGATCGAGACTAGGAATAGGCCCGCCGAGAAGAGCATCCGTTCCTCCTCGCGAGGCGATAATGGATTTTTCGTCAATCGCATAGCGAATTGCTTGACGTACACGTTTGTCGGTAAAAAGGCTCCTTGCGATTGTTGAATGCCAACACGTATTTGTCTGTGCCGTCGCCTGCTTGAACCTGAAAACGCTCATCTTTTTCAATGGTAGAGGCAAGTTGTGAGCTGATAGGTGCGAGGACTTGCACGTCGTTCGATTCCAGAGCGTGGAGCGCGGCCTGAGGGTCTACGTAATAGTTGAGCACAATAGTGCGTACTTGCGCTTTGTGTGCGCTCCCCCAGTAGTTCGGGCGAGCTTGGAGCGTAACGGATACTCCGGGATTGTATGCGGCGATGGTATATGGGACGGAGCCTACGGCTTGGGTTTTTGCGTCGTATGTTGCATCTTTATCGTAAACCACACCTGCACGGCTCGACAGATTCCACAAAAGTTCGGAATATGGGGCGCTGAGGCGTAGCACAACTGTGTGAGCATCGAGCGCTTTCACCGATTCAAAGTTCGCCAGAGAAACCGCGCCTTGCAGTTGCTTATCCATCATAGTTTGGATTGACCAGACCACGTCCTGAGCATCTAAAACATGTCCATTACTAAAACTCATATTCTTATGAAGGTGGAAAGTATATTGCTTACGGTCAGCACTGACCTCCCATGACTGCGCTACACCAGGAGATACGCTGTTATCAGAATTGCGCGTGAGCAAAGCCTCATACACATTACCTATAAGCAACTGCTCAAGTGCTGTTCCTGAGGTTGTGCGTAAATCTAAATTAGTTGGCGCTAAAGTAAGACCCTATAGCTAAACGATTACTCGTAGTGCGCTCAGCTAGGTTTATATAGCCAATCGTCACTCCCGTCAGTGTTACAACAACAGCCAGAACAGCTACAATCATGCTCCACCACGGTTTTATTTTTGCTTGTAATAACGGTTTTCGACGAGCATTAAGCTCATCGTCTAAACTTTGGACAGGTACGCTTAACTGCCCACGTGAATTGTTTTTCATTTTCTCCCTTAAGTCCCCGCGTCCAAGACGTCGTTGCTTGTAGAGTTTCGTGGTACGTGCACAACTATACTCAGCTGTTCCTACATGAATCACAGATGAATTTCTCACGTCTAAAAACACACGCTCCGTCACGCAAAGCACGTACAATCAAATACAGTTGAACATTCGCGAAGGAGGTTTCTATGCTCATCGCTGTTGATATTGGCAATACCAATATTGTTTTAGGCTTTATGCAGGGTCCAGATATTACGCATAGTTACCGTCTCACCACATCAGGCGTGCGTACGAGCGATGAATACGGCATTCATCTTCTACAGTTTCTCTCTCTAAGCGGTTATACAACCAATGACGTAGAAGATGTGATTGTGTGCTCTGTTGTTCCGAGCGTTATGCATTCTTTCCGCGGTTCGATTGAAAAATTCTTAGGCAAAACCCCTATAGTTGTAGGGCCAGGCATCAAAACAGGTATGGCTGTGCGCATTGACGATCCTAAATCTTTGGGAGCAGACTGTTTAGTAGATTGTGTAGCTGCTTCTGCTTTGTATGGCACGCCTTGCTTGGTTATTGATATGGGCACTGCCACTACTTTCAACTATGTAGATACGAGCGGAGCGATTACGATGGGCGTTATTCAGACGGGTTTGCTCACCTCTGCACGCGCTTTAGCAGGTAATACTGCTCAACTTCCTGAAGTAGAGATTGCCTCGCCGTCAACTGTTATGGCGAAAAATACGTTTAGTGCTATTCAAACAGGATTATATTACGGTTTTATTGGCGGTATTGAACGCATGATTAAACAGTGCCGTGAAGAAACTGGCACTGATTTTACGGTAGTAGCTACTGGAGGTTTTGGGCGCGTTATTGAACACGATAGCGATTTTATTGATATATATGACCCTGATTTGATTTTTAAGGGTATGCGCATTATTTACGAGAAGAATCACTAAAACTCTGTCCGCTCACATCCAGCGGATAGCGTGATTCAAATCGCATAGTGCGATGCGAATACGGATCAATAAACTCTAAACTGCGAGCCACAAGCTGAAGAGGATGAGTAAAATCCGTATCGTCACGTTTACGCATAACTGGGTAAAAATCATCGCCTAAAATCGGTAATCCTAAAGCGTTCATATGCACCCGCAGCTGATGCGTTTTCCCTGTACTCGGATACAGAGTGTAAGCGCGATACCCTGCTCGCACAACATCTGCAGGCTGATTACCAGAAACTTCTATGCGCGTATGAGCATTAACTTCGCCAGGCTCTTCAAATGCTTGCAAAATATGATGCACTTTCACTATATGCGAGCGTCTTTCGAGAGGAAAAGGTGCTGACGGATTATCGCGGCGGACGGTTCCATAACGCGGCGTGCAGATAGGAGACATCGGCGCTAAGCATTCATACACTTTTCTTGCTTTTTTATTTTGGAAGAGTAACTGATATTTACCGCGTGCTTTAACATCGCGCACAAAAACAACGATGCCTGCGGTTAAGCGGTCTAAACGATGTGCTGGCACAATATCGTCTTCGCCAAAAATGTCACGCAAACGCATAAGAGCAGTAGATTTATACCACATACCGCGCGGCATGGTGGGTAAGAAATGAGGTTTATCTACGACGATAATATGTTCGTCTTCGTAAAGAACAGGTAAATCAAAGGGAATATCTGGTTCATCGGTAACGAAGGCATGGGCACGCTGCACTCGATGATTGCGATGACGGCGGCGAGACACTAAGCAGCACTCCCCTTCAGTTGCGCTATAGACTGCGGAATGAGTTTTGTCATATCAAGCAGATTAAGAGCATGTTCTCCCTGACCAGAAGCAATGTGTGCTGCTACCGAGTGCACGCGCACTGCTGCAGCAGCTATGCGCACAAGATTATATTGTTGTGCTCTCAGTTCTTGAGCATGTTGAGCAATTACACCGCCCATAAGTCCTGCTAATACATCTCCTGTGCCAGCAGTAGCCAACCAATGCGTAGCAGGAGGACATACGAATGTTTCACAGCCATCGGATACCACAGTCTGAGCGCCTTTTAAAACCATTGTGCAGCCCAGTAATCGCGCTAAGCTCTGTGCTGTATCTTCAGGATTATCAGCACATTCCTGCGCAGAACGTGCGTGCCCCAAGGCAGAAAAAACTCGGGCAGCTTCACCGGTGTGAGGGGTAAGAACGCAGTGAGCACGTTGCTCATCGCTCAGATCCATCGTGGTAAAACCTTCTAAAGCTCCTGCATCAATAACAGCATATTGAGCATCGAGATTGCGGATTATCTCGTCAATAAGCGGGTTACTTCGCGCATCCGCATAACCGCTTCCCAGCACCCAGCAATCTACATGGTTGTGAGAAGAAGCAGAAAACACTACTTCGGGATGCAAACCAAGTAATGCCTGCACAACTGTGCTTGGACCACTATAGCGCACGTATCCAGCGCCGCACGAGGCAGCCGCGCTTACAGACAAAACACCTGCTCCAGGATACTCTTCACTGCCCGTAACTAAGCCCACTACTCCCCGTGTATATTTGGAGTCTTGAGCGGACGGAGGGGTAAAAAGTCCGTGCAGGTGTTCGTCTGTGTACAGCATTATCTACTCGACGGTTACAGACTTGGCGAGATTACGTGGCTTATCAACATCAAAGCCTTTCAGCTGGGCCATATTCATAGCAAATAATTGCAGCGGAATAACATCAACTAGAGGGCTCATGAGTGTTGGACACTGCGGACGCCAGAAGACCACATCAGCATAATCGCGTACGTTGTCGTCGCCTTCTTCTGCAACGGCGATAGTATAAGCTCCACGAGCACGCACTTCTTCAATGGCAGAAATAACCTTGGAATGCAAAATATTACGACCACGTGCTGGTGGCACAATAACCACAACAGGTTCGCCAGAATCTACTAAAGCAATAGGACCGTGCTTGAGTTCCCCAGCTGCAAAACCTTCAGTAAATGTGTATGCGATTTCTTTGAGCTTTAATGCTCCTTCCAAAGCCACTGGGTATCCCACATGGCGTCCTAAGAAGAGGAAGGAATGCGCATCCAACATTTTTTCTGCAGCTTGCTTAATAGTGTCTGACTGTGTATCGATAACTCGTTGAATCTTATCTGGCATAGCGCGCAGTTCTTCAATAACATCGCGGATTTCGTCACGATACATAGTGCCCTTAGCTTGAGCTAAATACAGGCCAATCAAATAAGCGGCAGTAATCTGCGCAACGAAAGCTTTGGTCGATGCCACAGCAATTTCTGGCCCTGCATGCGTGTAGAGCACAGCATCGGATTCACGAGGAATGGTCGAGCCTTGTGTATTGCAAATAGCCAGTACTCGTGAGCCTTGTTCACGAGCGTGGCGCACAGCCATCAAAGTATCCATCGTTTCGCCCGACTGAGATACAGCCACAACCAACGTACGTGGAGTAAGAATAGGATCACGATACCTAAATTCGTGTGCTAATTCCACTTCAACTGGAATTCGCACCCAATGTTCAATAGCGTATTTTGCCACTAATCCCGCGTAAGAAGCGGTACCGCATGCCACCACAATAATCTTGTCAATAGAGCGGAACACATCTTCATCAATATGCACCTCGTCGAGATTTAAATCTCCGTTGAGGTTAAAGCGTCCGAGCAGAGTATCTGCTACAGCATGAGGTTCTTCATGGATTTCCTTATTCATAAAGGAATCCCAACCGCCTTTATCTGCGGCAGACGCATCCCAATCAACAGTAAATGGACGAAGTTCAACATCGTTGCCATAAAAATCGGTTACTGTAACGCTATCAGGAGTAATCTGTACGGCTTCATCTTGACCAAGTTCTAAAGCGTTCTTCGTATATGCAACGAAAGCAGCTACATCAGAACCGAGGAAGTTTTCTCCCTCACCCAAGCCCACAACTAATGGCGAATCATGACGAGCACCCACAACCGTATGTGCTTGGCGATTATCTACTGCCAAAATAGTAAAAGTTCCTTCAAGCTGACGTGCTACGCGACGCACAGCTTCGAAAATATCTGGTGTACCTGTTTCGGCAATAATATCGTTTGCAGTTTTCCCAATCAGTTTCGCAGCTACTTCTGTATCTGTATCAGATTCAAAAGTATAGCCTTCATCGAGCAGTTGCTGCTTAAAAGCTGGAGCATTCTCAATAATACCGTTGTGAATAATAGCCACTTCCCCATCCTGACTCAGATGAGGATGTGCATTCGTATCGCTTGGAGCACCGTTGGTTGCCCATCGCGTATGACCAATACCAGCCGTTGCATCAGGCAGAGGATTATTGTGAACGCTAGTTACTAAATTATCGAGGCGTCCTTCCCTCTTTCTAAAAAGCAATAGTATCTAAGTCAGGAGAGCTTAAAGCCACGCCCGCGGAGTCGTATCCTCGATACTCCAAACGTGCCAAGCCTTGCAAACATACTTCTAATGGCTTACCGCAAGCGGTACCACCGCCTGCATATCCAACAATTCCACACATAACACTTCATTATATAGGATGGGTGCACGTTATGCCCAGAGCTCTTGTACGAAGAGCGCCACTATGAATATGTGCATGAGCTCACGAGCCCATGCACACACAAGAAGGTTTACATCCCCAGTTGTTTTTACAGTACTGCCTGTAGGAATTCTTGGAAACGATCAGTTTGTGGATGATCGATAATATCGGAACTACCTGATTCTACAACCACGCCACCGTCCATAAACACAATTTGATCGGCAACTTCTTTAGCAAAACCGATTTCGTGAGTTACCACCACCATAGTCATCCCCTCATCGGCAAGGGTGCGCATGACGTTAAGAACTTCACCCACCAGTTCAGGGTCGAGAGCAGAGGTTGGCTCATCGAAAAGCATAATATCGGGATGCATAGCAATTGCACGAGCAATAGCCACGCGCTGCTGCTGACCACCAGAAAGCTGAGATGGGTAATGGTCCACACGATCAGACATGCCCACTAGATTCAAGAATTCACGTGCTTCCTTTTCTGCTTGGGCACGCTTCATACCTGCAACATGGATAGGAGCTTCCATCACATTTTCTAGAACCGTCATGTGCGGGAAAAGGTTGAAACGCTGGAATACCATGCCAATGCGTGAGCGTTGGCGAGCAATTTCTTTATCCGACAAGGTCTGTAAAACAGTGCTACCGCCTGCTGTTACTTCCTTATATCCAATCATTTCGCCATCTACATCTATGCGACCGCCGGTAATAGTTTCCAGCTGATTAATCATGCGCAAAAGAGTTGATTTACCAGAACCGGATGGACCTAAAATAACGGTTACTGTGCTCGGCGCAACCTCGAGGTTCACTCCTTTGAGCACATGAAGATCGCCATATTCTTTGTGCACATCGCGAATAACGATTTGTGCTTGAGTATTCGTTTTAGGCATTGAGACCTCCCCAGAAAGCTTCGTTCTGCTTCTTCACATCGTATTGCGTTTCACCGCTTGTTTTACCTGGTTTTTGTGCACTCTTCGCGCGACCTACAGGCTGCTCGTCGAAACCCTTACCAAAGTACTTTTCTAAATAAGATTGACCCACCATAAGTACGGATGTAATAACCAAATACCACAGAGAAGCTACTAAAAGCAGAGGAATTGGTTCATAAATGCGGTTAGCAATATTATTCGACATATATTGCAAATCCATGGTGAATGGAACTGCCAGAACAAGAGATGTGGTTTTAAGCAAACCAATTGCCTCATTACCAGTTGGAGGAACAATACTACGCATTGCTTGAGGCAAAATAATACGACGCATAATCAAAGAGTGGCTCATACCCAATGCTTGAGCAGCTTCAGCCTGTCCGCGGTCAACTGCTTCTAAACCAGCGCGCACAATCTCTGCCAAATATGCGGCTTCATTAAGCGCCAAACCTAAAATAGCTGCTTTACCTGCAGTAATAATATCCTGAGTATCCCACGTGTATACTCCCACAGAAATCTTAGGAATAAGAACAGAAATCAAACCCCAAAATGTCAGCTGCGTATACACTGGCGTTCCACGGAAGAACCAAATAAAGAACCAGCTGACCCAACGCAACACAACATTGGTGCTCTGTCGCATAATTGCAAGAGTAACAGCAAAGCACAATCGCTATTGCCATAGATACAACCGTGAGAATAAGAGTCCAACTTACACCCGTAAGAATATGTTCTATTAAACAGATATTTCCACACAGTTGGCCAAGCAAAATTCTCATTAGTAATAACGCCATGTGCCAGAAAAATAGCCAGCAGCGCTACAATAATGCCCGCCACAATAGGACCGGGTTTGCGCACTGGACGTGCATGAATACGATTTGGAATATTATTTGCCATTATCTTGTCTCTCTCGTCCCTTACAACCGATAAATTTTAATCAACCTTCGGGTTAATCACAGCTTTATCAATAGCTCCATCTTCTACACCCCATGCTTTCAAAATACGCATGTAAACGCCTGAATCAATCAGTTCTTGTAAAGCACCTTGAATAGCATGAGCTGTTTTATCATCACCCTTCTTAACCACAATGCCCTGAGGCGCAATATCGTACGGCTTGCCCAACAGTTCGAGCTTACCCTTAGTTTGCTTCACAGCATATGCAGATACAGGAGTATCGGAATACATCACATCACTGCGTCCTGTAATCAGTGCAGTTGTAGCCTGAGTCTGCTGTTCATACACTTGCAAAGCTATGGCTGGCTTTCCTGCTTTCACACAGGCAACCGAAGAATCCTCTAAAGCTGTTTCTTCAGCAGTACCCACCTGCACAGAAGCGCGCACACCGCATAAATTATCTGAATCAATATTCTTCGGATTACCTGCACGCACAGCGTAACTCATACCAGCTGAATAATGTTGCACAAAAGTCACAGCTTTTTCGCGCTCAGCAGTAATAGTAAAGCCGGAAATACCCACATCAAATTTCGAACCAACAGAAGGAATAATCGTAGCAAAAGCTGAGTCCACAACTTTTACTTTCAGCCCCAAAACCTTCGCTACGACTTTAATAATATCAATATCAAAACCAATAACTGTTTCGTTATCTTCTCCCGTAAACTCTGCAGGAGCCCACGTAGCGTTACTACCCACAGTAAGCACGCCATCATGAGAGACTTCAGGAGAGACCATCGCGGCTAATTGTTTATTTTCGTGCACATCGCTCAAATCAATATTGGCTTGCTGAGCGTCCAAGCCATCGCTTGTACCGCACGCCATCAGCGAGGTGCAGGCTGCCAGCGCTACCACTGTAGCCATAACAGCGCGACCTGCACGCTTCAATCCGCTAGAAAGCACCATAAATCTCCCTATTCTCATTCTCTTCTCACAGCGTGTGAAGGTTATACCAGCTGACCGTTTACCAGCTAATCGTTTGCCAACCGAAGGTTTACGCATGCGTGCGAGCATCTTCAAGCGTATGAACGCACTACCGTTCTACCGCAAATTATGTTCACGCATGGCACGCAATGCTTCACGCTTATCTTGCGCCTCTTTGAGAGCTTGACGCTTATCGTATTCGCGTTTACCCTTCGCCAAGGCAATTTCTACTTTGGCTCGCCCATTCTTAAAATATAAGCTTAATGGAACTATCGTATAGCCTTTGGCTTGCAAAGCACGAGCGAATTTCTCTATTTGAACCGCATGTAAAAGCAGTTTACGCTTACGCTTAGGCATGTGATTATTCCACGTTCCGTTTAAATACTCAGGAATATTTGCGCCCTCAAGCCACATTTCATTATGCTTATCGATGCTCACGAAAGACTCAGTTAAGCTTGCTCGTCCTTCACGCAAACTTTTTACCTCTGTACCGGTAAGAACAATACCTGCTTCTTCTGTATCTTCAATTGTGTAATCATGGCGAGCGCGACGGTTTTGCGCCACTACACCGTTGCGCGGATCTTTCGCTTTTTTCGCTGCCATATAGTGTCCTTTTTCTAAGTTTTATTTTTGATTTTATTGTATTACTGTCCGTTTTTACTGCTGTTTAGTCTACACGTAAAACGCGCCACCTGAATAGGTGACGCGTTTTTGCAGTGCGTTCAACGCTGATAACAGCAGCTTTACCTTTTAATAATGCACGTACTGGTAAGCATTCACATTACCCAAGGTACGTGTTACAGAACGACCCTGATATACAGCACCTGATTCAGAGATAAGGATTGTTCCGTTAGCATTAACACGTTCTACAACAGCAACGTGACCATATGTGCGGTCTGCACCTGCTTGACCTGGCTGGAAGACAACTGCTGCACCAACATGTGGAGTGTTATTCACCACATATCCAAGACGGCGACCAGTATTAGCCCAATCTCGACCGTTACCCATATATGATCCAACAGGCAGACCTAAAAGCAGTACGACGATTATAGGCATACCACGTGCACTGACTCCATGGATATGCACCACCCAAAACAGCGGTACGCCCTGTTGGATGACCGTAGCAGCTTGTTGCTGTTGAGTCACAGTTACCAGGAACTGAGTAATCGCCAGCAGAAGTTGCAGCATAGGTTGGTGCTGGAGCTTGTGCAGCAGAGTTGTTACGTGATGCTGTGTATTGTGAAGTTGCAGCATTTCGTCGTGCTGCCGCTGCTTGAGCCGCAGCCTGAGCAGCAAGTTGACGATTATATTCGGCTACTTGAGCTTGGGCTTGAACAATAGCAGCCGCTTCTTGAGCAGCGAGGTCTGCAGACTGGACTGTTGAGCAGATAACTGCTTTGATTTTTCCTCTGCCTGAGATTGCAAGTCACTTAATGAGCTGACCTTGGCTTGGGCAGCTGTTGATGCTTGAGCAGCGGCCGCAGATTCGCTGTCTGCTTGATTCTTCAAATCACTAATGCGTTGCTCAATAGCCACAAGACGGTCAGCACGATTCTTACCCGTATTTAATTCAGTTGCAGAATCAGATGCTGTTTTTGCTTCTACACGATCGACAGCAGCATCCGACTGCATGGATTGAATAAAGTCAGATGTAGATTTTGAGCCAGTAACAACGCTCATCGTTTTTCGATGCGTTAGAACTATGGAAACTTTGACGTGCTAGAGCAGCCACGTTTTCCTTAGCTGTTTCATTACTTGCCTGCGTATTTTGCAACTGATTTTTCGAGCATAGTTTTATCGTTCTGTGCTGCGCTCAGACGCTCGCTGGCTTCCTGTGCGCGCTGAGCTGCTGCCTGCGCTGCATCTTGAGCCTGCGATGCTGCATCTTGAGCTGCAGGTATTTGATTATTCACTAAATCATCTAAATCAGTGATAAGACGGGCTAGTTGATTATTAACACCAGCTAACTGAGCCTTCAGCTGTGCTTGTGCCTGCTGATGTTGAGCTAAAGTCTGATACGGTGTAACCGCGCACGCATCAGTAAGAGGAGATACGTACCACGATACGATACTTCCTGAGACCAGTGAAAGAGCGACGGTTCCTGCTGCCACAGCTGCTTTAAGCTTGGCACGCATATTTTTCGTTGGTGCTTTCATATTGTCCTTCAATCTTCTCGGTTTAACCGCTTATATACACGCTAATACACGAATACTGGACGGTCAAGAATTATGCGTGTAGATACTTTCGTAGCGAAATTGAGGAAGCGATAACAGACAGCACAACAGATCCCAGAAGAATCCACGGCGCAATCCATAAGACGCTCGTCATATTAATAAAAGTCATCCATGTAATCTGTTGTGCAAGCCAATCAGTAACGAAAATCTTTACAACAGCCATCAATGATCCGATAGCGAGAAGAGAGCCGAGAACCGAGGCTAAAACGCCTTCCAAAATAAATGGCATACGGATTGCCCAATTGGAAGCACCTACATAACGCATAATCTCTGTCTCTTTACGCCTGCTGGCTGCGCTCATACGAATAGTTGTGCCCGTGAGCAAAACTGCCACAATAATCATAACGCCTGCCAAAACACATGCTACTACTGTTCCGCGATTCAGCACAGCAAAAACAGGTTCGAAGATTTCTCGCTGATCTTCAACCTGTTCCACTCCCTTAGTTCCGCTCAGCATTTCAGAAACAAGCTGATATTTATTAGCATCTTTGAGCTTCAAACGTAAAGAAGCTTGCATATCTGCAGCAGTAAGTGTTCGCCCCTCATATACTCCGCCAGGATACTGCTTCACAAAAGTATTCTTAAAGAAGTCTTCTTTAGACACATAACGGATAGAAGAAACAACTCCCGACAGTTCTGTTTGAATTTTGGCTTCAATATCAGAAACTTCACCGTCAGTTAGTGCTGTTCCTGAAGCACAGTTAGCGGATGTGCTCTTACCATCTGGGCATAGCCACACCACAACTTCTACCTGATCGTACCAATCGCCTTTAGCCTTTTGAACCTGCGTCTGCATGAGAGCGGCAGAACCAATAAAAAGGAAAGAAATAAAGGTTACCAGCATAACGGAGATAATCATGGCTCCGTTACGCTTAAAATTCGTCCATGTTTGAGACAAAATAAAAACGCGAACGCATGATTATTCACCATCCTTTGACTGTTCAGTATTGTTGTTGAGTGTATTTTTGGCGTCTTCCATCAGGAATGCTGGAGGCGCTGGAGGAACTGCAGATTCTTGCGTAGGCTCTTGCGTGACCTCGTTACGTTGCTCGTTCTGAGGAGGTGCCGGAACGGAGTTCTCTTGTTTGAGTCCTCCGCCCCAGGTGAGTGTTTCTTCTGCTGAGGCAAAAGCCTCTCCGAAACGACCGCGGCGACCAGCATGAACACTGCGCGCTAAGCGTGCAATACCATCAGATTCTTCAGAATTATTAGATGTGCCATGAAGAGCATCCATATCGACGACTTCTTCTTCATAATTATCGCTTATCGTTGTTTCTGGAAGAGCAGCAGTCAGCGAATCAATAGCCTCTTCAGTTTGCTTTAAATGAGTTTTCTGCGCTACTTCTTCATCAGGGAAATACAAAGCAGAATCATACATACCGTTTTCTTCGTCACGAACAATGCGACCGTTATGCAACTCAATAACACGCTTACGCATGGAGTTTACAATTTCTTCGTTATGCGTAGCCATAACAATCGTTGTGCCGGTGCGGTTAATGGCTTCAAGCACTTCCATAATGCCCACGGATGTTGTAGGATCAAGATTTCCTGTTGGCTCATCTGCCAGAATAATAGCTGGATGATTAGCGTAGGCTCGTGCAATAGCCACACGTTGAGCTTCACCACCAGACAGTTCGTGAGGCATACGGTTTTCTTTACCTGTTAAACCAACAGCTTCCAAAACCTGAGGAACAATAGATTTAATAGTAGAGCGCTTCGTGCCAATCACTTCTAAAGCAAAAGCAACGTTCTCCCACACTGTTTTATTTTCCAATAGCTTATAATCCTGAAAAAAACAAAACCTATGCCACGACGATAATGCGGCACGCGACGATGAGAAAATACGACGCAAATCATTACCCGCCACACGAATTTCGCCCTCGCTAATTTCTTCTTCGCGTAGCAAGAGGCTCAATAAAGTTGATTTACCAGCACCACTAGCGCCTACAAGGAAGACAAAATCTCCTCGATCAATATGCACATTCACATCTTCCAAGGCTGGACGTGATGCATGCTCATAGACTTTGCTCACATTCACTAAATCAATCAGTGCCATGGTCTTCCCTTCTTGTACTTGCTCAGTTTAGTTTTGCTCTACTTAGTTTTGCTCGCTGTAGCCTTGCTTGGCTCATTCCTGCTCAGCAAGCGCTTCACGACGCTGCTGATGACGCCAACGAATTCCTGCATCAACAAAAGCGTTCAAATCGCCATCAAATACACCTTGAGTATCTGAGGTTTCATAGCCAGTGCGCAAATCTTTTACCATCTGATAAGGGTGGAGCACATAGGAACGCATCTGGTCTCCCCAACTAGCTTTAATATCGCCAGCTAGTTCCTTACGTGTTTTCGCTTCTTCCTCATGCTTCATAACTAGCAGACGCGACTGCAAAATGCTCATAGCAGCAGCACGATTTTGAATCTGACTGCGCTCGTCTTGCATGGTAATAACAATACCAGTGGGAATGTGGGTTAATCGCACAGCAGAGTACGTGGTATTTACACCTTGACCGCCAGGACCAGACGACATATACGTATCGATGCGAATATCTGCATCTGGCACATCGATATGGTCTGTTTCTTCTACCAAAGGAATAACTTCTACAGCAGCAAAGCTCGTTTGACGACGCGACTGGTTATCAAAAGGAGAAATACGTACAAGACGATGCGTTCCGCCTTCAACGGAAAGCTTTCCATAAGCATAATCGCCTTCAATCTGCATTGTTGCTGACTTAATACCAGCCTCTTCTGCATATGAAGTATCTAAAATCTTGACTTTATAGCCGTTACGTTCAGCGTAACGCACATACATGCGCAACAACATGTGTGCCCAATCGGCAGCATCAACGCCGCCAGCACCAGAACGAATAGTTACCACAGCTGTGCGGTCATCGTAATCGCCATCTAGCAAGGTTTGAATTTCGATTTCTTCGAGTTCTTTTGTAGTGGCAACGAGTTCGGCGCTTGCTTCGCTCATGCTGTCTTCATCGTCTTCTTCAGACCCCAACTCGTAGAGGGTTGCAATATCATCCAAACGTTGAGCCACCGCGTTTAATTTGCGCAATTGCGCCTGGCTTGCCGATAACTTTGCCGTCACTTTCTGTGCGTGTTCAGGATTATCCCATAAGTTTGGCTCACTGGCTTCGCGCTCTAAATCCTTAATCTGTGTACGCAAAGCATCGAGATTTACTGCCCCAGCAATAGTCTCGTATTTCGCGCGTGCTACTTCTAGATCTTGAGAAAAAGTCATAATCTGCCACGTTTATTTAGCCTACGCTTTTGGGAGGTCTAGTTCAGCTGTTTTGCTCATGCCTTAACAACCTAGGCACATTTACGGGGTGTTGAGTGGATGACATGGTGACTTCTGAGATGTTTTCTGGGATGTTTTTTCTGAGATAGATGACGCGCACTGTATACGGTTTTTTAGTCTATTTACTCTATTCATAGCGCGCTGCGATTATAGTAAGCGATAGTAAGCAGAAGTAAACAAAAGAGTTCGTCGCCAGAAAGTGAGACAACATGACAGAAGAAATGACTCAAACACAGATTTCAACACAGTCTTCATCCCAGCGTGTGGCATACGGTTGGGGTTTAGCTTCGATTGATGAAGCAGGCGATACCTTGGATGTGTGGTATCCGTCTTTGACACTTGGTACGGCAGATTCTGTTCCTTCTGAAGGCTCACGCGGTGCGCACGGTTTTGGCAATGCCGCTTACGATTCTGCTGATGCGCGCGGGGTGCGTCGTGTGCCTGTGTTTACTGTGTCGTATCTTGATGAGCCGATTGTGGATGCAGCTGACGCCTATGCCCGATTGCACTTGTTGTCAATGCGTTTGGCGATTCCAAACTCCGTAAATCTTGATGGGATTTTTGGCGCACTCAACAATGTTGTGTGGACGAATTATGGCCCGTTTGCGGTGGAGAATTTTGCTGTGCGCAAGTTGGATGTGCTTGCTGATGCGCGTGCGCATGGTCATATTGCGGCTGATGTGAACGTGTTGTCTATCGATAAATTCCCGCGCATGGTGGATTATGTGGTGCCAACAGGAGTACGTATTGGTAATGCTGACCGTATCCGTTTAGGCGCTCATTTGGCTGAGGGCACAACAGTTATGCATGAAGGCTTCGTGAATTTTAACGCTGGTACGCTCGGCACATCCATGGTTGAAGGACGCATTTCGCAAGGTGTTGTTGTGGGCGATGGCTCCGATATTGGTGGCGGCGCTTCCATTATGGGGACGCTCAGCGGTGGCGGTAAGCATCGTGTATCTATCGGTCGTCACTCTTTGCTCGGCGCAAATGCTGGTATTGGTATTTCTTTGGGCGATAACTGTGTTGTTGAGGCTGGATTATATGTAACAGCTGGCACTAAGATTAGCGTATACGATAAAGAACGTTTGGCTGCAGGAATGAGCTTAGAAGTAGTTAAGGCGCTGATTTAAGCGGTAAAGATAATATTTTGTTTATCCGCAACTCGGTAACTGGTGCGATTGAAGCTCGTTCACGCGCTCAAGGCAAGCTGGGTATTGAGCTCAACTCCGCTTTACATAAAAATTAATGATTGATGAATGAGGCTGTGCATGAATGCACAGCCTCTATTTTACTCGTCGCGAGCTGTTAAGATAATCGGATCTCCATCAGTAGTTTGCAATAGTATGCTCGGTATGAGCGCCCGTGAACCGTCAACAGAACGCAGCGTCCACCCGTCATTCTCATCCTGATAAATCTCATCTGTGGTAGCTAAGAACCATGGCTCAATAGCAATAACCAAACCTGGACGTAAACGGTAACCGTGGTGTGCGCGACCGTTATTTGGCACGTGTGGATCTCCATGCATAATATGCCCCACGCCGTAGCCGCCGAATTCTAAGTTCACGTCATAACCGTAGCTAGCAGCAACGTCACCAATAGCAGCAGAAATATCTCCCAAACGGTTGCCCGAGCGAGCCTGTTCAATACCTGCAGCCAAAGCTTCTTCAGTACTCTTAATCAAGCGCAAATCTTCTGGATTAGCATCTCCTACTACAAAACTAATAGCGGAGTCTCCTACCCAACCATCAACGTTAATTGCTAAATCAAGGCTGAGCAGATCGCCGTTCTTCAAGTTGTAATCATAAGGAATACCATGAAGCACAGCATCATTAACTGACGTGCAAATATAGTGCGCAAATGGTGCAGTTCCAAAATCTGGAGCATAATCAACGTAGCAGGATGTTGCTCCCGCGCGGTTTTCAATAGCGTTCTTAACGAAGTTGTCAATCTCCAGCAGATTTGTGCCTACTGTCGTCATTTTCTTCAAATCAGACAGAATCTGTCCCACAAACTTTCCTGCCGGGCGCATCTGCTGAATTTCTTGAGGAGTTTTCAGTTCAATCATGCTTTTAGAATACGCCCACACCCAAACAGTAGAAAAGTTATTACAGAAGTGCCTTCACTCCTAGTAAGATAAGCACCAATCCTCCGCCTACTTCAGCGCGACGCTGCCATTTTTGTCCAGCAACATCGCCCAAGCGAAGTCCTAGGCTTACAGCAAGAGCTGTTACTATGCCGAGCATAAGCACGCTTACACCGTACGGCAAACTTCCCGATAACCCTACACTCGAACCAACTGCACTAGCATCGATACTGCACGCAAAAGCGAGCGGCGCTAAGGTTTTCCATTGCAGTGGAGGAATCGATTCCATACACTCATCTTCTTGAGACGTTGCAAAAGCCGAACGGATCATAATAGCGCCAACAATAACAAGCAAAGTAAAAGATACCCATGCTCCCACGCCATTCATGACACGAGCTAAGGAATCTCCCAAAAGAAAGCCTAAAGAATACACAACGGCATGTAATCCAGCAAACCAAGCAATCGCAGTGCGGTAATGCTGAGGCATCAAAGCACCATGCATGCGTGCACCAATTGACATGCTTACCGAGAGCGCGTCAACGCTCAACGTACCAGCTAGAAGCACAGCTCCTATAAGAGTAGTTGCCATACTGAGCATGTGCGCCTTCTTTCTGCACGGTTGGTTTTGTGCTGATGTTAAGAATCTACAAGCTCTTTTTGCGAATAACAGCTTTTTAGGCGTATTCGTTATAGTTTCGAGGGGTCGAACTTATGTGGTTCTTTTGTTTTCTCTCAGGTGAGTTTTCGAACATTTTCAGTTTCCTCAGCTGTTGTGCGTTACCCTTATAGGTATGACTTTTATGAACCGTTCTACTATTTTCGCGCTTTCACGCGCGCGCTCCGTCCGCTCTGCTGATTCAGTCAGCTCAGGTATTGATGTAGAGTCTTTATCGTCTACCGTTCCTGCTCAGGCTGATTTTTTCCGTCACGTTAATGGCACATGGATTGACTCGTACGAACTGCCTGCAGATAAGGCTCGCTACGGCTCTTTCGATAAGCTTGCTGATGATGCTGAAGAGCAGATTCATGAGATTTTGGAAGAAGCTCACCCAAGCAGCCCTAAGTCTGTGGCTCTGTACCGTTCCTTTATGGATACGGAGACTATTGAGCGTGCGGGTATTAATCCTATTCGCGAGGATTTGAATCGTATTGATGAAGTTACCACAAAAATTGGTTTAACTCAGGTCTTGGGTGCTATGGATGCAGCTGGCGGACCTTCTTTATTCTCCCAGGCTGTGTTTGCAGACCCTGGAAATCCTACGCATCATACCGTTCATATTTTCCAGTCTGGTTTAGGTTTGCCTGATGAGGCATATTATCGTGAAGATAACCACAAGCCAGTGGTGGAAAAATATACTGCTATGGTTGCACAGCTTCTTCTCTTAGCAGGCTATGTGAAGGATGAGAAGCAAGGTTTGCGTTCTGCACGTAAGTTTGTGGATATTGAGCGCTCTATTGCCTCTCATCATTGGGATGTTGTTGCTTCTCGCGATAGCGATAAAACGTATAATCCGCGTACTTTTGATGAGTTTGCTGCTGCATTAAATAGTTTCAACTTGGAAGCATGGGTGGATGCATGGCAGGAATCATATAACAATTCTGAGGCTTCCCATGCACAGCCTTTGTCATTACGTTCTGCACTATCTCATGTTATTGTGTATCAGCCAAGCTTTATTGATGGTATTGATCAGTTCTGGTCGGATGCCGATGTTGATGACGTGAAGCTCTGGGCACGAGTTCATGTGCTTATTCATTGGGCAAGCTATTTACCATCTGATTTTGAAAATGCAAAGTTTGATTTCTATGGCAAGGTTTTGCGTGGAACAACAGTACAGCGTGACCGTTGGCGTCGAGCTGTAGCTCTGGTAGATGGCGTGTCTGGAGAAGAAATTGCTCAGGAATATGTGAAGCGTCACTTCCCTGCTTCTTCGAAGGCACGCATGAGCGAGCTAGTAGATAATCTTATTCATGCATATGAGGTCTCTATTAAGTCGAGCGCATGGTTGGGTAAAGATACGCAGGAGAAGGCCTTAGATAAACTATCTAAGTTCACACCAATGATTGGATACCCAGATAAATGGCGGGACTATTCGCTTTGGATATTCGTGAAGAATACAGCCTTATTCACAATTTACGCAATGCAAGCTTGTACGAAACAGCTTATCAGTTAGCTAAAGCAGGTCAGCTGGTCGATAAGCGCGAATGGTTTATGACTCCACAAACTGTGAATGCGTATTATGAGCCAACAACGAATGTGATTGTATTCCCTGCTGCTATTTTGCAGCCTCCTTTCTTCCACGCTGATGCCGATGATGCTGCTAACTACGGTGGCATTGGAGCAGTTATTGGCCACGAGATTGGTCATGGTTTCGACGACCAAGGCAGTAAGTATGACGGCGATGGAAATCTGAAAGACTGGTGGACACAAACAGACCGCGAAAAGTTCGACAAGCTGACGCATTCTTTAATTGACCAGTACGATCAGTTCACCCCTCAAGATGTGGCAGACAAGTATACTGCTCAAGGTAAGGCTGACCAGATGCCACACGTCAAAGGTGCCTTTACTATTGGGGAAAATATTGGTGATTTAGGTGGTGTAAATATTTCCTTAAAGGCTTATGCCTTGTCTCTTGGCGCTCAGAATGATTCCGATGAAGAGTTAACGCGCGCACTAGATTCAGCTCCTGTTATTGATGACTTCACTGGTGTGCAGCGCTTCTTCCTCTCGTATGCATCGATTTGGCGTAGCGTTATTCGTGTGGAGATGGCAGAGCAATACCTGCAGATTGATCCACATTCTCCTGCTGAATTCCGTGTGAACGGTATTGTGCGCAACGTTGATCGTTTCTACGATGCTTTCGATGTGCATGAAGGAGATGCCATGTATTTGGCTCCTGACCAGCGCGTACATATCTGGTAAGCGATATACATGCATTATGCCCCTGTTTCTTGCCTCGAAGGAGGCAAGAAACAGGGTTTTATATATTCACGGGAGCATCGACGATATCGTGTGCACTCGATTCATTCTCAGAAACTGCTGCCTGAGATGACGAGTTTTGAGAAGGAACAGAAGGCGCAGACTGCGTTTGTTGTGGGGTATTTTTTAAGCTTTCATCTTTTTTAAACATGCCATCGCCAAAACTGAGATTATGCCCAATACTGGTGGCTTCTATAGTGGGAATAGTATGACGTACTCCATCTTTCTCCCATGAATCTATACTCAAAGCACCCACAATAATAACGGGATCTCCTACACTTAATGATTTCATAGCATGGGTGGCGAGATTTCTGAAAGACTTGACCTGTACCCATGTGGTTTCTGCAGATTTCCATTGATTTTCTTTCGTGCTGAAATAGCGACGTGTAGAGCCAACGCGGAAGTTACACACTGGTGTATTAGAATTCGTTGTCCATGTTTTTGGCTCGGTTCCCACATAACCAGTAAGCACTATCTGAGCTGAGTTAGTCATCATATCTCCTTCGATACCTTTTCTCTCAAGCTTTCTACTTGAGACTGTAGCTCTACTATGCCAAGATTAGAACCAAAAATCATCTTGTCACGTATATGTGAACCAATGTGAATAACTCGCCTCAGCTTGACAAATCATATAAGCCACACATAAGTAATCACAAAAGCAAAAGAGACCGCACTTTCAATGCGATCTCTTTAACTATCTAAAAGTGTAGCCACATATTATAGAGCGTTCACAGCCTCAATAATTGCCTGCGCAGCCTCTTCAATCGACACAACCTTGGTATCTGAACCATCACGGAAACGAATTTCAATAGTTCCGTTATTTACGGTATCGCGACCGCTTACTGCAATCAGCGGCATACCCAAAAGTTCGGAATCCTTAAACTTAATACCTGGAGATACCTTAGCGCGGTCATCAAAAATAACTTCAATACCTGCAGAAGCTAACTGCTCAACGAGCTGTTCTGCCGTATCAAAAGCCATCTGATCGCGACCTGTAGCAATAACATGCACCTGAGCAGGAGCTACTTCTACTGGCCACTTCAAACCGTTCTCATCGTTGAAGAATTCAGCAATGCAGCTCATCACACGAGACACACCAATGCCATAGCAGCCCATCCATACAGGCACAGCTTTACCGTTCTCGTTCAAAACAGTCAGATCCAGAGCCTTCGAGTATTTCAAACCGAGCTGGAACACCTGACCAATTTCTACGCCGCGCTCCAAGCTGAGCGGACCTGAACCATCAGGGCTCATATCTCCAGTGCGTACTTCTACAGCCTCAACGAAACCGTCAGCCTCGAAATCGCGTCCATACACAGCGTGGAAAACGTGTGTATCAGCTGCATCTGCACCAGTAATCCATTCGGAACCTCGAGCAATATGAGCATCGAGCAGATACTTAATGCGTGAATGACCTTCTTCATCGGTATTCTGTGGTCCGAGCACGCCTGGCCCAATATATCCCTTAACGAGCTCTGGGAAAGCAGCCAAATCTTCTGGTGTTGCTTCTTCAATCTCAGCTGGGGTGAAGCTAGCTTCCAAACGCTTCATATCTACCTGACGATCCCCTGACACGCCAATAGCTACGACCTCACGCTCACCTGTTGGATGCTTCACAGCAATCATCAGGTTCTTTAACGTGTCTTCCGCTTGCCACGAACGACCATCGCTACGAGGATGCAAAGCATTAGATTGATCCACCAAAGTTTCAATAGTTGGTGAATCTGGTGTTTCCAAAGCCACCATAGCTTCAGTAGAGCTAAAATCAACATCCTGTGGCTTCACTGTAGTAAGCGCTTCCACATTCCATGCTGCGCCAGAAGGAGCCAAAGCGAATGTATCTTCGCCAATAGGCATAGGCGACAAGAATTCCTCAGAAGCAGAGCCACCCATCGGGCCGGAGGTTGCATGAACCATCACATAAGGCACGTGTAGTCGCTGGAAAATACGCTCATAAGCATCGCGCTGAATCAGGTAGTTCTTCTTCAAATCCTCTTCGGTCATGTCGAAGGAATATGCATCTTGCATCACAAATTCGCGTCCACGAATCATGCCTGCACGAGGACGGAATTCATCGCGATACTTGGACTTAATCTGATACAAAGTAACAGGCAAATCCTTGTAGGAGGAATACATATCCTTGACCATCAAGGTGAACATTTCCTCAGCAGTAGGCACGAGCAAATAGTCTGCATCATGACGATCTTTTACACGGAAGAGGTTATCTCCATACTCTTCCCAACGGTTCGTAGCAGTGTATGGATCTTTTGGCAAAAGCACAGGAAATTCAACTTCCTGAGCGCCAGTTTTCGCTAATTCCTCGCGAATAACGTTTTCAATTTTACGCAGAACTTTTAAGCCAAGAGGAAGCCACGAGTATAAGCCTGATCCCTACTTTGCGAATATATCCTGCCCGGATAAGCAACTTTGCTGAATTAACATCTGCGTCCGCTGGATCGTCGCGCAATGTGCGCAAAAACATCTGGGACATACGTAATACTTCTGAGCTCATAAAACCCAAGATTATAGGCGCTACCCGACTTTACCAGTTACGCTTAGAACCACGTGAAGAGACCGACTATAGGAAGGACTAGTATAGGAGCAGCTACTTAGAACAGTGCTCCTTGATTGAACTCATCTTCAGCCTCGTTCAACGCAACAGGACGTTGAGATTGGAGAACTGCCTGTTGCCCTTCTTTCTCCAGTAAAGCGCTTGCTGTTTCAGACTCAAAGCGCAACTGTGCATCTAAAAATACTGCTTGTTGAGACACGAGGAAGGCGCGTTCAGTCAAACCTTGCACGAACAAGCCTTCTAATCCTTGTACTCGCGACATAGCTACATATCCCATTCCGGGAGCAAATGTGCGACGCAAATCCATAACAGAGCGATCTAAAGTCATTCCTTGTGATTTATGAATAGTAATAGCCCACGCACAGCGCAAAGGAACTTGAGAAACTACGGCAAGAACAGTGTCCGCATCAGTAATTTCCCAATCTGCTGGCTTCATTGTAACCACATGACCGTTTTCAAATTCCACGATGGGCCATCCGCCTTTAGATTCAGAAGCAAAAGATTTTACGATGCCCAGAGAGCCATTCACATATTGTTTATCGCTGTCATTGCGCAGAGCCATAACTGTAGCTCCCTCTTTAAGAACAAGAGTTTCTGGAGCAAGCATATTCTTCTTTAGACGGTCAACCAGCTGCTTAGATCCCGATGATGTTGCTACGAACGCATGTGCATCGCCACGCAATAAAGCCAAACGAGTGTCATTGAGCGAATCTGCTTGTTTATTTGAAGGGAACAGATGCGTAATAAGATCGTTCTCATCAAAAGAAGCAGACATGCGTGAAGCGATTGTATTGTAATCGTTTTGATCAACCGAACCGTCACGTATAGAGCTGAGAACGCTGAGAAGTTGACCGTCATCTTGACGATGCTGTTCTGTGAGATAACAGATAACAGGACGAAGCGCATCCCATACAAAAGATTCGGTAATAAAACCGTTCATATCTTTGCCATGCGATGCGTATTTGTCTTGCATGATCACAGCTTCTGGCGACAGTCCCAGAAGATCGGCATTTCGCGATGCCACAGACACAGGAGGTAATTGGAAGAAGTCGCCAGAGACCACAACTTGCATGCCACCGAAAGGTAAATCATTTTTGCGAGCGCGCCTGCAGATTTCATCTACGAGGTCGAAAAGCCATGCATGAATCATAGATACTTCATCAATAATGAGAATATCGGTGTTCGCAATAGTTTTCTTGCGTCTGGTGAGAATACGTTTCATTACACTTTCTGTGAGATACGTATTTACGCCTAAGCCGCTGTATGAATGGATAGTTTGCCCGTTAATATGCGTGGACGCAATACCTGTAGAGGCTGTAACTGCGACTATTTTACCTTCTGTACGCGCTCGCTTAATAAATTGATTAAGAACATAGGTTTTACCTGCTCCCGGTGCACCTGTTAGATATGCAGATGCACCAGAGTTGAGAATCTGTAGAGCTTGACTTTGTAGCATAGTAAGGTCCTCTTCTCAGGCAGATTAGGGGCGTAACCATCCGTGAGTTTTACACAGCTGCATACGCTCAGCGTTTTAATAATCGGCTTTTTCTGGCGTATCTTCGCTTGTTAAAGCGTTGCCGTTCTTTTCGTACTCACGCAGCAAACTAGTTTCTTCTACATGCTCAGCACCTGCTTGAGCTTCTTGAGCGCTTGGCTGAGCTTGGACGAACATCATATCTCGGTAATAACGCAGTTCATCAATAGATTCAATAATATCTGCCAAAGCGCGGTGTCCGCCATGCTTAGCAGGCTTATTTTCGTACACAGCTGGATACCAGCGGCGGCTCAGCTCTTTAAGAGTGCTCACGTCAATAATGCGGTAGTGCAGATTGCTCATGAGTTCAGGCATGTATTTGTCGAGGAATTTTTTATCGGAATGAATGGAATTTCCTGCTAAATGAGCTTTTCCATTACCATCGGTTGGCAAAAAACGCTGTACGTATTCAATAATCTGCTGCTGCGCATCAGCTAGGCTTAAACCGTTATTCCACTCGTTGATTAAGCCGGAGGATGTGTGCATATTGCGCACAAAAATCATTCATATGATCCACCGCTGCTTGACTTGGCTTAATTACTAAATCAATGCCTTCGTCGAGAACACGTAAATTAAAGTCAGTAGGAATACGGATACTTCGCATAGCTCATCGTTATTAATATCTAAACCGGTCATCTCGCAATCGATCCAAATGAGTCGAGATTCTTCCGCACTCAAAGCCGTTTCCTGCGCCATATTTATCTCCCCTCAACGCACATGCACTGGTCTTCTGTTGCACTTTAGTACGCTGTACGCATTGATTCTATCGTGATTCTATGTCGCTTCTATTGTTGCACGCACGGCAAACCTTGGCGCTATCTTTATGCAGTATCTTTATAGCGCTTTATTCTGCGCACAGATTCTCGATGAATTTCTCGCTAAATTTTCGCTCAGTTTTTCCAGTTACTGCAAAATATCCACAGCAACACAGTTTACCTAATTTTTGCAAACGATATCATCAAGTATTTCCATGCCATACAGCACTTTTACATGCGACTCGCCGAAGATGGCGAACGCTTTCATATATATGCAAAATCATATATACTTTCTCTCGGAAACAAAATGGAAAACGGTTACATTAGTAAGGGTTATATGTAAACCGTACCAACCAAAACTTAAAGGAGAGTTTTATGGCAGAAATTCAGCGCTCCACTGACGCTTTATGGTGGCAGAACGCAGTGGTGTATCAGATTTATCCTCGCTCCTTCGCCGATAGCACAGGCTCAGGTTTAGGCGATATTCCAGGCATTACCGCGCATATGGATTATCTCGACAAGTTGGGCGTAGATGCTATTTGGCTCTCGCCTTTCTACCCATCCGCTTTGGCCGACGGCGGTTACGATGTGGACGACTACCGCAATGTGATCCTCGTCTGGGAACTATGGACGATTTTGACGCCATGGTTGAAGCAGCTCATGCTGTGGGTATTAAAGTTGTGGTCGACATTGTTCCTAACCACAGTTCCAACCGTCACGAGTATTTCAAAGCTGCTTTGGCAGCCGGTAAAGGCTCTCCAGAGCGCGACCGCTACATTTTCCGCGATGGTCGTGGAGAAAACGGCGAACTACCTCCATACGATTGGGAATCCATTTTTGGCGGCTCTGCATGGACGCGCGTTGAAGACGGTCAGTGGTATCTGCACATGTTCGCTCCTGAGCAGCCAGACTGGAACTGGGATAATCCTGATGTTCATGAAGAGTTCATTAAAACCTTACGTTTCTGGTCCGATCATGGCACGGACGGCTTCCGCGTAGACGTGGCTCACGCTTTGAAGAAGGATATGAATTCCCCAGAGATTGCCGAGGTCTCCCCTCGCGATGGAGCTAACCGCATTGACGGCTCTCACCCCTCTTCGACCGCAATGAGGTGCACGAGTTTACGCTGAATGGCGCAAAGTGTTCAACGAATACGATCCTCCTCGTTTTGCTGTTGCTGAAGGTTGGGTGCGTCCTGAACGTCAGTATTTGTATGCCAGCAAAAGATGATTTGGGACAGATTTTCAACTTCTCTTTCGCAACCAAGCTTTGGGCGCGCAATAACTTCCATGAAGCCATTGAAGCAGGCATTGAAACTGCTGAACGTTCTGGTTCGAGCGCAACGTGGGTTTTGAGCAATCACGATATTATTCGTCACGCAACACGTTTCGCTTTGCCTCAAATTCCTGCTACTGACCAGCATCAGATTGCTGTTGATTGGGTTTTGCGTGACGGTAAGAGCTATACCGAGAACCGCGAGCTAGGGTACGAAACGCGCTCGCGCTGCTCTGCTTTTTGGAAATGGCTTTGCCAGGTTCCGCTTATATTTATCAGGGTGAAGAGCTCGGACTGTTTGAAGTTGCCGATATTCCTTGGGATCAGTTGGAAGATCCGAGTGCTTTCACAAGCCAAAATAATGGCGTATTAAAGGGTCGTGACGGTTGCCGCGTTCCACTTCCATGGGTGTCTGCTGATGCGGATGGTTCCTTCGGCTTCTCTCCTGCTGATGCTTCTGAAAAGCCACATCTTCCTCAGCCAGCATGGTTCGCTGATTTCTCTGCCGATGTTGAAGCAGATGATGCTGATTCTATGCTCAGCTTATACCGTGCTGCTTTGAAGTTGCGTCACGAATTCCAAACTAATGATTTGAGTTTGGAATGGCTTGAGCAGGATAAGGAAAGCGGTTTGACAGATGGTGCTGACGGCAATCCTGGTGGCATTATTGCCTATAAGCGCGCCAATGGCTGGGCTAATCTGACGAACTTCTCCGCTACCCTGCCGAACTTCCTGCTGGCGAAGTTGTGCTCGCTTCTGGCGAACTCACCGCTGATGGCAAGTTACCACAAGACACCTCGGTGTGGATTAAGCTAGACTAGTTGAGAATAAGTATTCTTCACTATTCAAGGAGATAGTATGCAAGCAATTATGCACACTACACACGGTGATATTACACTCGAGCTGTTCCCTAACGACGCTCCTGTAACCGTAGAGAACTTCGTAGGCTTAGCAACTGGTGAAAAGGAATGGACTGATCCTTTAACCGGTGAAAAGTCGCACGAGCCTTTCTACAATGGTCTCACCTTCCATCGCGTTATTAAGGACTTTATGATTCAGGGTGGCTGCCCTTTGGGTACCGGCACCGGTGGTCCTGGCTATAACTTCGATGATGAGATTAATCAGCACCGTTTTGACGAGCCTTATAAGCTCGCTATGGCAAATGCTGGTCGCCGTCCAAATCCATTCACGGGTAAACTCTCTGGCACTAACGGTTCCCAGTTCTTCATTACAACAGTTCCAACCACATGGTTAGACGGTAAGCACACAATTTTTGGTGAGGTTACAGATGAGGCTTCGAAGAAAGTTGTGGATGCTATTAATGAAGTAGCTACCGATGCTCGCGATAATCCTGTTGAGCCAGTGATGATTGAAAGCATTGAGATTATTAAGTAATTTACTGCATAGCTCTCTATAATGAAGGGGTCGCAGCTCAGTTCGCTGAAGCTGTGACCCTTTACTGTTGCTAGGGTTTAGTGTGTGGCGTGGTGTGCCGCAAGTTTGACGGTTGCGCTCTGTAAAACTTAGCACAGGATTAACCAGTATTGTGTCCTATCACCGAGCTTTAACCTAATGCGTTAAGACCAAAAAACTATTCTTTAGCTTTTAGTAACTCTTGGGATTTTAGCGGAGTTTTGGTTGGGGCTGGCTTATTTCATCTAGTTATTATTGCGGCGTGTAGGAACTTGAGTGATGCGTGAAACATGACTTGCTCAAGCGTTCCATAATTCATGCACGGGTGAGGATTTCAATCACTCTTAACGGTGGACGTGAGCGTTGTGCGCGTGCGACGCTAGCAACTTTCAGGAACATATGAGAGCTGATATGACATGAAAAAATGACCGCACAGCGCTTACACAAGAGAAAACACAAGAAGGCCCGCACCAACGCAGTGCAGACCTTCTAATGTTTTTACAACTTTTTACTCGTGGAAACCAGAGTAATTTGGAGCTTCCTTGGTCATCACAATATCGTGTGGATGTGATTCACGAAGAGCAGCATCCGTAATACGAATGAACTTGCCCTTAGCCTGAAGCTCAGGAATAGTGCGAGCGCCTGTGTAGAACATGGACTGGTGCAAGCCGCCAACCAATTCATAGAGAACGTAGTTGAGTGGTCCGCGGTATGGCACTTCGCCTTCTACGCCTTCTGGAACAACCTTATCACTGCTAGTCACGTCTGCTTGGAAGTAACGATCCTTAGAGTAGCTCTTCTTACCACGAGGAGCCATAGCACCCATGGAACCCATACCACGGTAGACCTTGTACTGCTTACCGTGCAACAGAACCTTCTCACCTGGAGCCTCTTCAGTTCCAGCCAAAAGTCCGCCAAGCATAACGGTAGAAGCACCAGCAACCAAAGCCTTAGCAATATCACCAGAGTAGTGAATACCACCATCAGCAACCACTGGAATGCCAGCTTCACGTGCAGCCAAAGATGCCTCGTAAACAGCAGTCAACTGTGGAACACCCACACCAGCCACAACGCGAGTGGTGCAAATAGAACCTGGGCCAACACCCACCTTCACAGCGTCAACACCAGCGTCAATCAAAGCCTGAGCACCTTCGCGGGTAGCAATATTGCCACCAATAATCTCGATGTTCTTAAATGCAGAATCAGACTTCAAACGCTTAATCATGTCGAGCATTAACTTCGCATGACCATGTGCGGTATCTACAACGAGCACATCAACTCCTGCATCTGCCAAAAGCAGTGCAACGCTGCCATGCATCACCAAAGAAGCCAACAGCAGCAGCAACGCGCAAACGACCTTCGTCATCCTTCGTAGCATCTGGATACTGCTCAGTCTTCACGAAGTCCTTCACAGTAATCAAGCCAGTCAGCTTACCTTCAGCATCAACCAAAGGCAGCTTTTCTACCTTATACTGAGCCAAAAGCTTGTGTGCATCGTCCTTAGAAATATTAGAAGGACCTGTAATCAGCCCTTCGCTGGTCATCACGTCCTTCACTCGTAAAGAATCAAATTCTGCTGGATCTACAAAACGCATATCGCGGTTTGTAACGATACCAAGCAAACAATCGTCGTGGTCTACTACTGGCAGACCAGATACGCGGAACTGTGCGCACAAACGATCTAAATCGGTTAAGGTTGCCTCAGGATTTACGGTAACAGGATTGGAAATCATGCCGGATTCAGAGCGTTTCACGGTATCGACCTGTGTTGCCTGATCTTCAATACTCAGATTACGGTGAATAACACCAATACCACCGTTGCGAGCCATAGCAATAGCCATTTCTGCTTCGGTTACGGTATCCATTGCTGCAGACAGCACTGGAGACTTCATGGAGATATTTCTGGTGAGCTGAGTAGTGGTATCTACTTCTGATGGAATAACATCAGTTTCGTTAGGAAGAAGCAAAACATCGTCATAGGCGAGGCCAAGCTTCTCAAAAGGGTTTGGAAGTGGTTTGTATGTTTCTTGAGCCATAGCACCACTGTATTCAGTCTGCGCGACTTTTCAGGGTGTTTATACGCTCTGCGAGTGTCTTTATCTCACTGCTGTTTATAAGATCTGCGCGGTAGCAGTAATAATAAGGTTTTTAATAGTGCATACAAAAACAGTAAAAACGAGAAGGAAAAAGAAAACAGCTGTTTTCAGCGATACGAAGCTTAAGAAAATAGCTCCTAAAGCGCACACAGCAATAAGTTTTTAGCCCCATAACTGAATAAGAAAAATAATATACTGTTTACTTTTGATTTTGAGCGCATCGAGTATAACAGTTATAACCGCGTTTGTTTCCGAAAAAACAATAGCGAGAATCCATCCGCACAGAGCTGAGAAAAAGCCTGACCAGTTCGCGTTCATAAAGCCAGCGAAAAGACCGAGAACCAGCATAACCGCGTCAATAATAATGCTGATAGTAGAAGTGCGCGCAAAAAGCAGATCCGAGCGTAAAACCTAAACGTGATTTTTTTCTGCGTCACTTCCTTCACCACTACTGCGTTCTGAACCGTTCACATCATGCCGTTGCGCGTGTTCAGCGCGAATTTCTGCAATGCGTACACGATAATACGGCAACATAGTAATAACTGCCAAAATCAGTGCAGCTATGCAAAATCCTGCGAAAACATAACGCATACGGAAGAACAGTAAAAGAACCGAGGAACATGAAATAAGAGCAGCCCAGCTCCACAAAATACCTACAGCTCCCCGCACGGAATGTCCAATCCTCAACATGCGATGATGTAAATGCATACGGTCAGGATGCATAGGAGATAAACCTTTACTTACGCGGCGCACAATAGCAAGAATCATGTCGAGCACAGGCAAGAACAACACTAAAAATCGGCAGCAAAATAGGAATAAAAACAGGCAAATACACGTTCACATGATGTGCATTAGGGTCTAAACGGCCGGTCGCAACAATCGATGCGCACGTTACCATATAGCCGAGCAACATCGAGCCGGAATCGCCCATAAAAATACTTGCAGGATGCCAATTATGCAGAAGGAAGCCCACGCATACGCCCACAATCACCACATCAATAATAATTGCTACAGAAGCAAAGTTCGCTGTGGAACGTGCCAGCATATAGGAGTACACGGCAAAAGCCACACCTCCAATACCCACAATACCGGCTGCTAAACCGTCTAAGCCGTCCACAAAATTTACCGCATTAATGGAGGCAACGAGCAAAAACGCGGAAATAGCAATAGACCAGCTGGTAGATATGGAATACAGATTTCCCAGTGGTAAAGAAACGATTTGCACTCCTCCCCACGACACGAGCAGAGAAATAAGGAGCTGACCAGACATTTTAAGCATCCAGTCCAAATCAAATAAATCGTCAAGCACTCCTACGGCGTTAATCAGCACAGCACCCAGCAACACCACCCAGAGCTGATGAGATTCATCAAAAAGATTATCAACCCACGGCAAACGGCTGGCGAAAATAAATGCAACAATAACGCCGGTCAGCATGGCAACGCCACCAATACGTGGTGTGGGCACTGTGTGCACATCGCGAGCGCGCACTTCCCCCACAGCTCCAATACGGAAAGCGAGTTGACGGATTACAGGCGTCATAAACCAGACAACCGCTCCTGCTATGGCGGCGATAAAAATATAGATTCGCATAGTGCCTCTATGCTAACACAGCGCGAATCTGTTGGGCAGTTATTGCTCCCTCGCGCAAGAATATTGGCTGTCTATTCAGCTCATCCCACGCAACAACTGTGCTAGCCACTGGGCCAGGCGTAGAACCGCCATCAAGATAGAGACTGACCGTATCTCCCAGTTGCGCGTATGCTTCCTGGGCGGTTGACGGCGAAGGATTACCGCTCAAATTAGCGCTTGAAGCCGCTAATGGTCCTGTAGCACGCAAAATACTGAGGCTAACAGGATTATTCGGCAAACGTACCGCTTGCGTATATGAACCGTCTGCTTCTTCGCGTACGGTTGCTAAAGTTTCCAAGCTTTCCGAACGGTTAACGGTAGCGATAATACTGACTGCTCCGGGCATAAAAGTGCTGACAACAGGGTTCAGCGCTTGCGGCACACGCACACCATAACGCTGTGTATCAGTAAGAGAGGCCGCAAGAATTTGTACACTTTTTTCGTGCGGACGGTGTTTAACAGTAAATATTTTTTCTACCGCTTGAGCGTGTACTGGATGAGCAACGACACCGTAAACTGTATCGGTGGGAATAACCACAACCTCACCTTGCTCAATAAGAGATACTGCTAAAGCGATTGATTCCTCATTTACCGGCTGAATACCGTATGTATGCGTCATATATATGCCTCGTTTAGATCATATTAACTGTTAGACGTATTACTGCTGCGCTCACAAGAACAAGAGGATACGCCCACCATAAGAGCCATTGATTGCCTTGATTTTTACTGTGAGAAACGTGTCCAATTAACCATACGCTCACAAGAGGTGTTATGCCTGTGCCCACAGCCGTCATAATAAGAGCAGTTTGCCTACTGATGCTTATAGATTTCCATGTGAACTTCTCGTCAACTGGCCACACTAAAAGAAGCAGAGTAAAAAGAACAATACTCAAAAGAACTTGGAAAGCGAAGGACCATACAACTGCCACAATAACCAAAACTAAGCGCACTATCACAGTGGAGGGCATAGAATCGGATTCAATATTCCACACGCTACATGTGACAAGAGCAATAATCACCGCCCATAAGGGATTTTGTGATGAATAATCCCACCACTGACCTGAACGCGCATGGTCGTACGGCGCTTCGCACAACAGAGCCAGAAAAGTCAGAACCGCAATGTAGCACCATAACACGACTTGAAAAGGAACAGTCATAGTACGCAAGGCACGCACCCGTCGAGCTACAAACCATGCAGGAATCGCAGCCATACTCCATGAGAGCACTTCTAGGGCGACGGATCCGTACAGCCATATATCAAAAGACTGCACAGCCCCATTAGGATCTGGCTCTATAACACGTGCCACTATAGACAGCACAACCCCTAGTAACGCACAGCATGCTAAGGTAGTGCGCGTTATTCCTTTTCTCTTCATATATGTCAGCTTAGTGCGCACCCTAACTTTATGAATAAAATGCTTGTGTGCAAACTACGCAGACTGCGCGGACTGTGCAGGAATAATTCTCGCAGAAGTACCATCACCCTCAATACGCACAGGAGTCTTACACAGCCATGAAAGCACAGCCTCATAATCAGCACCCTCTACGTTCAACGTAGCATGCTCGCTACACGCCGGATCTCCAGGAACAGATAAAGGCGTATGCAGATAAATCGCATCCATCTGAACGCCCCGAGCGCCAAGCACATCGCAACCAATTTCATTGCCCATATACACAACCTCATGAGGACTCAGCCCACACTCATCTAAGGCATGCCGGAAGAAACGCGCATCAGGCTTTTTAATGCCGAAATCGGACGAAAGGAAAATCCTATCGAAGTATTCAGTAAGATGATGAGACTTCAAATCTGGGCGAGTATAGGAAGCTTGAGCATTCGATACGAGAATCGGGCGCAATCCCAAGCGCCGCACGACTGCTAAAAATTCACGTGCTTTCGAATATGGCTCAAGAAGACTCATACTTGTCTGATGGAAATACGTTGACGTGCTGTAGGCTTCCTCGACACTCACCTCTGCTCCAGAACGCTCATACAGTGTTTTCCATACAGGAACGAAGTCAATTTCCACATGAACACCTTTATCACGCTCGCCCCGAGCCTGCGCTTGGTTCATCTCATGCAGATAATTCTCATACAGATCAGCTCCATTGACATAGTGTGTTCCCCTGTCGTTCATATATGCACGCATCTCCTCCCATACGGAGGCATCATCTTCATGCGTAGAAATATCGAAAATCGTTCCATATAAATCGCAAAAGATTGCTTTGTATGGGCATGAAATGGGAAGCATGAGGTCTCCTTCTTCCTTGAAAGACTTCCGTAATAGGCTAATTGCTGTGTTTATTCTAAGAAATAATTAAACACTTTATTCAGTACGTCCACTGAATGAACACGTAAACTTACTTATGTTCTATTAAGCCTACAAGTTCATGTGCCACATATGGTTCACTGAGGTAATCAACATCAGTCTGAGTTAATTCAACGTCACCATAGCGCACAGCATCTGCAAAATGACGTGGCGAAGTAGCGCCCACAATAGGTGCTGTCACTCCTTGCGATGCCAACCATGCCAGAGAATTTGTGCCATAGATACGCCATAACGGAGAGATAACTCATGTACTCGCTTAATAATCTGTTCATCATGAGCGCGAGATGCATCATATTTTGAACGCGCTACTTTATCGCTCATACTGCGCTCAGATGCGCTATTATCCCATGTGGAACGTGTTAAATGCCCTGCTGCAAAAGGGCTATATGGCACAAGAGAAACTCCATACTGTTTGCACACTGGAATAAGCTCACGTTCGTCTTCACGGTAAAGCAAATTATAGTGATTTTGCATAGTAGAAAACTGAGTCCATCCATTCTTTTCAGCAATAATCTGCATATTATGGAATTGGTACCCATACATTGCAGAAGCTCCCAAAGCACGGACTTTACCAGCTTTTACAAGCTCGTCTAAGGTTTCCATAGTTTCTTCAATAGGCGTATCGTAATCAAAACGGTGAATCTGATAGAGATCTACATAGTCAACGCCTAAACATTGAAGGCTTCCATCAATTTCTCTTTTAATCGCACTGCGGGAAAGTTTTCCCTCATTAAAATACACTTTTGTTGCCAGTACCACATCTTCACGCTTCACACCTAAAGTTTTCAGTGCTCCACCAATAAATTCTTCACTTGTGCCATGCGCATACGTATTAGCGGTATCTATAAAATTAACGCCTAAATCAAGAGCCTGTTTAATCATTTCTGTAGTGCTATCTTGGTCGAGCGTCCATTGATGAAAATCCTCGAAACGTTAACCGAAAGACATTCCACCAACGCATAAACGTGATACTTCAATACCTGTTTTCCCTAGTTGTGCATACTTCATATGTCCTCCTTAACAGTATTAGGTATACGCAAGGTGTGTGCGGCTACGTTGCACTGTCTTTATTTTTATGGCACGCAGATAACGTTCTTTTCCAGCGAAATCTCGGTGCGTTTGTGCACTACTAAACCCACAGTTTCGTGCCTGTTCACAGGTACTCTTTCCCTGACTCCAGTCATGCTCCATTAACAGCAATCCCCCAGTTTTCAGCAATTGCGATACTCGTTGAATAATCAGAGACGGAATTTTCATACCGTCATCGCTTGCTCCATACAGCGCCATATCAGGGTCGGATTCGCGCGCCTCAACTTGCTCAGGAATATCGGTAAGAGGAATATACGGTGGATTACTCAGAACTATATCTACTGTTCCGTTTAAATCTTGCAAAGTCTGTTCAAGCGTGGCATCGGCTTGTATAACTTCATAATTACGCGCTTGGACTCGCCGGCTATTTTTCTGCGCATACACAAAGGCTTGTTCAGACAGTTCAACAGCCCACACATAACTCGAATCAATCTCGGTTGCAGCAGCTAATCCCAGAGCACCGGAACCCGCACATCAAATCCACAATGCGCACAGCTGCGCTGGAAGATTGAGAAGACCGCAGCGAACGTACATATTCTAAAGCCTCATCAATCAGCAGTTCTGTTTCCGGTCGAGGAATAAAAACGCCTGGGCCTACAAGTAAATCTAAGTAACGAAATGGAGCGCGCCCCACAATATGCTGCAATGGTTCGCGCTTCTCACGACGCTCTACCCACTTATTAAAACGCTTCAACTGAATAGCAGTTCCCAGCTCTCCCAACGTTTTACCCATTAAAGAGGCGGCTTGAATATCGCGCGCATTCAGTCCGCAAGCTTCAGCCAGCAAAACCGTCACCTCGTGACGGGCTACTTCAGGCTGTGTATCAGAGAAATCTTGCCCTACTCCAGCTGCACACAAGCGCTGTGCGCACTGCAATACAACAGTGCGCACATCAGCATTTTCAGCATAATCAATCACGAGAAAACTCTTATCAGTATTGTGCTCGTTAGTGTGCCAATTGGTGTGCTGGTGATGTGCTGGTTGTCGTTGAACTGGCCGTTATATCAGCGAGCCACTACCAACCAGCACTGCCCTAGCAATCGTTTTAGTTTTCGCCGTTCTGGCTGGCAAGACGTGCAGCCTCATCAGCCTGGATATCAGAATCAATTACTGCTTGCAAATCACCGTCGAGCACAGCATCCAAGTTATATGCCTTATAATTTGTGCGATGATCCACAATACGGTTTTCTGGGAAGTTATAGGTGCGAATACGCTCAGAACGATCCAAAGTGCGTACCTGAGAATGACGCATATCTGCAGCTGCCGCAGCTTCCTCTTCATGCTTCATAGCCAATAAACGAGACTTGAGCACGCGCAAAGCAGCAGCGCGGTTTTGAATCTGAGACTTCTCATCCTGCATAGACACCACAATTCCAGTTGGAATATGAGTCATACGCACAGCAGAATACGTTGTGTTCACAGACTGACCGCCGGGACCTGAAGACATGAAAATATCAATCTTCAAATCTTTCTGATCAATCTCAATCTCATCATTGTCGTCTTCTGCTTCAGGGAAAACGATAACGCCTGCTGCAGAGGTCTGAATACGACCCTGCGATTCGGTTACTGGAATACGCTGCACACGGTGCACACCACCTTCATATTTGAGGCTTGCCCACACACCATCAGCAGGAGCAACAGTACCCTTGGCGCGGAAAGCAATCTGCACATCCTTCACGCCACCCAATTCAGTGGCATTTTGCGACTGAATTTCGTACGCCCAGCCGCGCTTTTCTGCATAGCGCATATACATACGTAGCAAATCACCCGCGAACAAAGCAGCTTCTTCGCCGCCTGCGCCTGCCTTAATCTCCATAATCGTATCGGAGGCATCATCTGGATCGCGAGGAATCAAAGCCTTACGCAAGTTTTCTTCAACTTCAGGAAGCTCAGCCTGCAAACGCGCTGCTTCTTCGGCGAAGTCAGGGTCTTCACTGGCAAGCTCTTGAGCGCTTCCAGGTTCTCGGTTACGTCCAGGTACTTCTGGTAAGCCGACACAATCTGACCGAGCTCCGCATGGCGACGGCCCAGCTTGCGAATCTTATCTGGATTGGACGCCACGTCAGGCTGGCTCATCTCAGCTTCGATATTATGGTATTCCTCAAGAGCAGTTTGAGCTGCTGGGAACTGATTAGCAGATGCCACTGGCTGTGCCTTTCCTCAAAGTCCGTTGCGCGCCCGCTCCAGCCAAATCAAACTGCCTGCGAAACGAGCCGCTGTCTAAAACAAAATAACAATCAAAAATCTGTATTAAAAAACGCCAACCAGCCGCCTCGCCGCGCGTGCAACCGAAAGCCGCACAGCCCGCGAAAGCGCTGGATGACGTTTTAAAAGAGCTAGTTCTTCTTACCGTAGCGTGCTTCGAAGCGAGCCACACGACCACCAGTATCGAGAATCTTCTGCTTACCAGTGTAGAAAGGATGGCAGTTAGAGCACACGTCTGCAGTAATATGACCGCTCTTTACGGTAGAACGGGTAACGAAAGTGTTGCCGCAAGAGCATACAACTTCAGTTGCCACATATTCAGGATGAATGTCCTGCTTCATAATATCTCCTAGGGAATCTAAGGAACCCGGGTCGCATAACCTTGTGTTAAGCGTGAACCGGAGAACCGAACACATTATACTCACCTCGCCAGACGAGAGTAAGCCAGAGCGCAGGCAAGCTTCGCACACAGCGAAGCGATTCGCCAGCTTAGACCATCGCCTTGTTCCAGCCCATCTCCCAGAAATCAAGCTCATACTGCGAGCAGCGGCGGAAGATTTCGCTGAGCTCAGCCATCTGCTTGTCGGAATAATCGGCAGCCAAGCGGTTAAAAGTCTCGGTGAGCGAGCGATTGTTCGCAGCATATTCCTCGCCCGAATAGCAGCTAACCCACTCGCCGTACAGCTCATGCTCGGTAGCCTTCGGATTGTTCTTTACAATATTATTCGCAATATATTCGTAGCTAATAGCGCACGACAAAATTGCCGCGAGAATCTCCACCTCGCCCGCCTCATACGCCACGCGCAGCATGTAGGACGTGTAAGAGAGATTATCGAGACTGCGCGCACTATTGCCCAGTTCGTCCGGCTTCACATTGAACTTGCCCATATAGCCGTTGTGCAAATTCATTTCCACATGCGTAATTGCTGTAAGAATTCCGGAGAAAAGTCTGCATAAGCTCATGCGATTTTGCCTTGAGCCACGCCCACTGCGAAAACCTTGGCATACTCCTCGAGATATAGATAGTCCTGCAGAATGTAGAAACGGAATTTGTCTGGATCGAGGTCGCCGTTTTTGCAGTCCTAGAATAAACGGATGCATGTAGTACAGATCCCAAATATCTTTACTGTCTGCCAGCAAGCGTTCTGTTGCGTTCATTATTATTCCTTTACTTCCTTATATGTACCGTTCAGATTGAAATTGTGCTGCATCGATCGCTCCCCTTGCCCAGGTCGAGCATGGCGGCGAGCGCGTCGCTCAGATAGTTTTCGCGCGCTCAATAGATTCGTCGAGGTCGTATCCCTTCGCCAGGTTCGAGGCAATTGCGCTCGAAAGCGTGCAACCAGTTCCGTGCGTATTCGTGTTATTTATGCGTTGACCAACGAACCACGTTCCCTTATCCGCGTCCACGTCGAACAGGTAGTCGTTCGCATCGTTTACGCGATGACCGCCCTTGACCAGTACCGAGCATCCGTATCGTTTCGCGATATCTGCTGCCGCTTCTTCCATCTGATTGGCGGTGTCGATGTTCTTACCCCACAGCACTTGCGCTTCGGGAATATTAGGTGTTATAACGGTTGCGAGCGCGAAAAGCTGATTTTTCATTTCCTCGATAGTGCTGCTCGTCGACAGCGCGCTACCGCTGGTAGCCACCATCACAGGATCCAGTACAATATTGTGCGCCTCGTATTCGCGCAGTTTTTTCGCGATAACATCGACGAGCTCAGGTGAGGAGATCATTCCGATTTTTACCGCGTCGGGGGCGATATCCGTAAAAATACTGTCGATCTGCTGCTCAAGGAAGGTAGGCGTCACCTCCATTACCGCTTGCACTCCGGTCGTGTTTTGTGCGGTCAGCGCGGTGATCGCTGTCATCGCGTACACGCCGTTCATGGTCATGGTCTTCAGGTCCGCTTGGATACCGGCGCCGCCGCTGCAGTCGCTTCCGGCAATGGATAATACTGTTTTCATTTATTCTTCTTTGTTTATGATTGATTCGTCCGCGATTTTTAGGCAGTCTGCCCACTGATTCGCGTTTGATTGATCGAAAACCGCGACCGTATAGAAACCCGCATTATGCGCGGTTTCCAGAGCATGATACGCATCTTCGCACACGGCTATATCGCTCGGTTTGACTGCCCAGCGCTTGGCTGCTTCCAAGTAAATCCTCGGCTCGCGCTTGCTCGTCTGCAATGTTTCGCACGAGAGTAGAAAATCAAAATGATGCAGCACCTAAGCGCGCTAAACACGCTTGAATAAGCGGTTCTGCTGTGGCGGATGCCACGCACATGTGCACGTCTTTTCTGCTCAGACAGTGCAAAGCTTGCTCGACGCCTGGTTTAAGAACGAGGTCTTCGCGGTAATGACGCTCTAGCAGCGCATCAATCTGCTGCTCTATAGCGCGCGGACTGCCTAAGCGAGGAAAATGTTGGGATAACAAAGCTGTTCCCTCGCTTACGGTCAGCATATCTAACTGCTTCACGAGCTGCGCGTGATCTACGGGCGAAATGTCTTGCGATTCCAAGTACTCGCCAACCAAATTGGTCCACATCTCCATAGAATCAATCAAAGTTCCGTCCATATCCCACACAACGTAGCGTTTAAGCATGCTCGGGCACTACTTTCTCAGCGAGCGCGCGCAACTGAGCGGTGGCTGCAGCCGAATCGTCCGCACCAAAAATGGCGGAGACGACCGCTACACCATCGATACCTGTGCCTTGCAGGAGCTGAATATTTCCTGCGTGAATGCCGCCAATAGCAACGGTAGGAATATTCACAGTCTCGCAAATTGCACGTAGCTCATCCATACTGAGGTAGTCGGCATCTGCTTTGGTGGATGTGCTGAAAACAGCACCCACTCCCACATAATCTGCACCATCTTTTTCAGCTTTAATAGCTTCCTCAAGGCTTGATGCAGACACACCCACAATCATGGAACTGCCTACGCGAGCGCGCACCTGTGTGGCAGCTTCGTCACTTTGACCAACATGAATACCGTCCGCACCACAAGCAATAGCTACATCAACGTTGTCGTTAATAATAAACGGAACGTTATAGCGTTTGCATAAAGCGCTCACTTCGCGAGCTTCAGAGAGAAAATCCTCGTCACTCATATGTTTTTCGCGCAGCTGAACGCACGTCATGCCGTTATCTAAAGCTTCTGTAATGCGCTGTATAAGCGGGTAATTACTTGACCACGTGCGGTCAGTAACGCCATACAGTAGCATCATATCTTTAACGGCTTGCTTGCGGTTATCGAACTTCATAACGTGCCTCGTTTTCAAGCTGCTCAGCAGTTAAACGCTGAACGGCGTCGATAATATAGTTGCGGTAGCTGGAGTTACCGTCTAACTCGGTCATGCGCTCGTGACCAATCTCGCCGCACACGCCCATAACGATGACTGCTGCAGCAGCTGCATCGAGCGGAGTCATTGGGTTAGCACCCAGATAAGAGCCGAGCAGAGCCGAAAGCTGACAGCCCGTTCCCGTAATCGTCGACATTTCTGCGTGGCCGTTAAAGATGCAGTAGGCTTTTTTTCGGCATCGGCAACAACGTCGATAGCGCCGGTCATAGCAATAACCGAGCCAGTTGCGCGAGCCATAGCCTTTGCAAAAGCTGCAGCTTCTTCAAGATTATCTTTCGTAACTTTATCTTCATCGCTGGCATCTACTCCACGGCTTTGAGACGCTGTATTTACATCGAGACCAAGCAAATCAGCAATGAACTTAATTTCGGAAATATTGCCGCGGATAACGCTAAACTGAACTTCCTTAGAAGCTGAACAATTGTTTCGTTGCGCAAAGTGGATGCGCCCACGCCCACTGGATCAAGAACCACTGGATGATTGACTTTATTCGCCTGCTTGCCTGCGCGCACCATCGCTTCGCGCGTTGCATCGTTGAGCGTGCCGATATTAATGTTGAGTGACGCGCAAATTGTTGTAATCTCTTCAACCTCATCGACGCCATCAGCCATGATCGGCGAACCACCACTAGCCAGCACAATGTTGGCGCAATCGTTCACTGTCACGTAATTGGTGATGTTGTGAACGAGCGGATTGTGTGCTCGAACATTCGTGAGCATTTCTGTGAGCATTACTACCCCTTTAATGTAACTCCATGAAAGTGGGAAGGAATGCGGCGATGCAGTAGCTGTTCTCACGGAGGCGAATATATGAGTATGAGCACACATCGCCACATTTCTTCGTTTCCTGTTATTTATGAGAGGCCTGAAACGGAACGTTCCGCGACGAAATGATATGCACTGCATTTCCCTACGTTGGCATTATCCACATCAGGTTCAAGGGTCGATGGTCGTACCATCCTCTCAGCCTGTTACACAAGCTCCCCGTGGTGTACATCATACAGCAAGGGGAATAAAAAGGTGAATATAGGCGAAATAAAAGAGATTTTTAGGTTTTAGGGTTTATATAGCAGACTTATATAACAGCTTCTGATTCAAGTAAGCTTTTCAAAGTACTGCTACGCAGGTGAAAATCGGAATATTTTTTCATCGAATACCTCACGAAGCGATTGTAGAGATCTGTTGGATTGAGCAAATCATTCCACTTCACACGTATAAATGAATATCCCAAAGACTCAATTGCATTTTGCCTATTGAGCTGGGCGTGGAGAGCATCATTAAATTCTTGTTCGTTTGTTCCCATTTTTCCCACGCCATCAAATTCAATAATGAGATGCACTTCTGGAACTGCAAAATCTGCAAAATAATCATGACCGTTCATGTGAATCTTATACTGACTCACCAAAGCGTCTGAGAAAACCGCATATAAAATCGGTTGCAATGCTGCTTCTCCTGCTGATTCACAAGCTGCATCGGCTACGTTTATGAGTACTCTTCCTCTGTCATAATTACCTAACTTTGGGTGTTCTTTCTGTATCTTGTCTAAACGTACAAGAAGTGACTGTTTCACTTGTTTTTCTAACGAACGCGAATATTGCCATTGAAAATGCGAAAATCGCGTAAGCCTATGCAGAATTTGGGATACTGCAACCAACGCATCAACCGCTGGACGAGAAATAACCATACGAATAGCAGTATTTTCCAGAGACTCAACCGGAAGATTGTCGATTGTTAGATACTCATCGCTGCGTTGCAGGCTAAAGGTTGGACGAAATTCTCTTGGTTCAAAAACCTCTGTGTTAATCGTAACTTTTGGTAACGTTGTTTTATGCCGATTGCTATTGGTAGCAGCATAAACTGAAGGCTCTACGTTCCACGGCGAAAGGCCATGTAAGAGTACGGCAGATTCATGCGTAAAGTATTGCAGGTTTTTTTCCGTGTACGATATACGCCCACAATTCTTGCCAAATTTAGTGCATAACGAATCTGCCAACGCGGAGTTTCTGCTGAGAACGACTCAATGTTCATAACCACGAATCGCAGAACAGTAACATGGGGATAATGTACTCGTCTTTTCTCATTCGCTCGTAAACTCGATATGTTCTTCTGTAAATTATTCTACTATCGATACTGGTTTTTCCTTCTGAGAAAAATCAATTTTTCAAGACATTGTGAACCAATGTGAATAACTACGTTTATTCGATGACTTATGCACTCACAACTACCTTGGAACTTATGGTTGCGCTCGCTGTGATTATTCGCTTGGATTCGCTTAGATTCGCTTAGATTCACTGAACTCGTGTCCTCTCATTCGTGAACCTTGAAAGCTTAGCTGCTCTGAAATGGATTGGTATGGGCTTTATCATTCACATACGCTGACTTATGTGAGTGTTACAGCGGAAAAAGACCATTTTTTAGGGTCGTAAAAAGCTTTACCACTCACGCATGTGATCTTATGTGAGCCTTTACAGCTGAACAAATACCTCTGAAATCAGTTGTGTAAAGGCTTTACCATTCCACATCTTGACTTGGTGAGCGTTAAAGCCGAAATATGCCATTTTTACCCCTTGGTAAAAAGCTTTTTACCACTCACACACGAGCTCATCTGTGAGCGTTACAGCACAACAGTCAATCCACACCGATTGTCTTTCCTTGATTTTTCAACGAAAACCGAACACCTGCTTCACCACGATATGCTTTACCATTCACACACGCTGACTTATGTAGCGTTACAGCCAAAATACGCCATTTTTACCCCTTGGTAAAAGCTTTACCACTCACACACAAGCCCATCTGTGAGTCTTAAAGCAAACCAAACCAATACACAGAAACAATACGCAAAACAGCGCCCCCGATAACATTCTGAATTAATTAGCAGTCTCCTCATGTACGCAATTACGCGATATGAAACCTGTTTTCCTTATTGCATTGCGCGTATTCAATCAGACTACTAACCGCTATCTCACGAGAGAAAAGAGAAAACGATGAGTGATACTCCAGAAGTAACTCCAGTAGCGCCTCACCCTGAGCCACAGGTTGCAGCCCCTGCCCCACTTCCAGCACAGGAAGCAAAATCAACGAGCGGTTTAGCTATTACAAGCTTGGTGCTCGGTATTACTGCAATAGTGTTGTCTTTCATTCCTATTATCAATAATCTCGCTTTTATCCCTGGAATTATTGGCGTTGTATTCGGCGTAATTGGTCTTGTTGCCACAGGTAAACGAGGTAAGAAAAAGGGACACAACATCGCTATTGCTGGTGTGGTATTAACTGTTCTCGCTATGGTTATTACCATTGCTATGCAGAGCGCATTTTCAAAGGCGATTTATGACGCTACTAAGGAAACAACTTCTTCTGCAACAGCTGAAAGCACAACTGAAAAGCCACAGAAATCCGAGGCAGACAAGTCGAGCGAAAAGGCTGAAGAGAGCGCAGACGGTTCCGTAAAAGATTGATAACGGGAACTACACAGTCAAGATTGTTTCCGCTGTTAAGTCAAATCCTGATTATGAAGGTAAGCCAACAGTACTCGTTACTTATGAAGTAACAAACAATAAGAATAAGAATTCTAACTTCATGGAGATTCATACGGAAGTTTTCCAGAATGGTAAATCGCTCAATAATGCTATCTACATGGATAATCCAGAAGGTTACGATCCTAACAGCGTGATGACTACTCTCCAGCCAGGTGCAACGAATACGGTAACACAAGGATATGTTCTTGAAGATGAAACAAAATCCTGTAACCGTTGAGGTTAAAAGAGCACTATCGATTTCTCTTCTGGTGACGAAGTCAAAAAGAATTTGCTCTGCAATAAGCGATTTATCGCTTCTATAAAACAAATAATAGTCTCCTCGTAACTTCTGTTCGAGGAGACTATTTTATTGTTCCATCCACAAAAATTTCATATGCATATGAGCTTCAGATCCGATGGAAGTTTTCGCAGAATAATAATCAACAATAAACACACAGCATATGACTATCAAAGAAAATGCGGAGGAAAACATCGGAATTATGCCATAACACCACACAACATAACACAACCACAAAAATTAAAAAATCTCACGACATAGTTAGCGCAACTATGTCGTGAGACATGACACGGTAGGGCCACAGGGACTTGAACCCTGGACACAACGATTATGAGTCGCTTGCTCTAACCGACTGAGCTATAGCCCCATCCTTGCAACTGTTTATCGCGAGCAGAGGGTCAAAGCCATGCGCGCGCAGTCACGTGTTTTAGTGTAGCGAGAGCGCTCGAAAAATCAAAACGTTTCGCCACGCGCCACAAAACAGCGCCACAAAACAGCACCACGCGCATACACCAGCAACTTCCGAACCGCCCCCCCGCACGAACTAAAGCAAGCGAATCAACTTCTACTGCACTACGGCTTCTACGCCCTACTCCGCCTTCTCCAGCTCATAATAAGAAGGCAATCCCATGTAGTTGAATTTCACGGTCTTCATCTTTTGAGCTGCTCCAGCCGACACATTGTCATACCATAGCGGAATCACAGGCAGATCCTTCAAAAGCAGCCCCTCAGACTTCTGATACGTTGCAATTGCATCGTCCAAATTCGTTTGAGCAGCGGCAGTATCCATAAACTGATCAAATTCAGCAGACTTGTAATCACCATTATTCAAGCCCTTACCATCAGCCGAAGCCGAATCATAAGCCTGGAAAAGGTACCCTTCCGGGTGAGGATAATCAGATTGCAATCCTGAGCGGAAAGCACCATGCGTCTCACGCTTATTCACCGCCGTAGCAAAATCCTTACTCGTGGCATAGGAGTCACCGCGCGCTTCAATACCCAAAGCATTGGAAATCGAGTTTGCCACAGCGTCAATCCATTCCTTGTAAGGACCGTCAGCATTGTATCCGATAGTAAAAGTGCCTTCCCAAGGCGAAATCTCATCAGCCTTCGCCCACAGTTCTTTCGCTTTCTTCGCGTTATACTTCAAAACCTCAGAGCCAGTCAAATCCTTAGAATATCCAGCGATAACAGGCGCCAAGAAATCGGTTGCAGGAGTTGCTGCGCCACTTAAAATTTTTCTTCGTAACACTTGAACGGTCAATCGCATAAGAAATAGCCGCGCGACGCAAAGCGCCCTCTTCGCCACTAAAATGAGCTAAGTTCTGAGGAATGGTAATCGACTTAAAAGCAGACGAGCGATCAGAGAAAGCCTGAATACTGCGATCATTCTTATACTCACCCAGAGCAGATGTTGGAATGGAATCAAGAACGTCTAAATTACCGCCTTGCAAATCTGCGTAAGCGCTGTCGAGAGAATCGTAGACCACGAAATCAATACCCGCATTTTTAGGGCTCGCGCACACCGGAGTACTTCTATTCACGCGCAACTTAATATTCTCATTGATGTTCCATGCGTCCAATACATATGGACCGTTCGAAACAGTTGGGTTCTTACCGAAAGCGTGAATATCCTTATATGCCACAGATGGAATAGGCAAAAATGCCACGTCTCCTACTTTGTAAGAGAAAGAAGAGTCTGGAGCGTTCAGCGTAACTTGGAGAGTGTGATCATCAACTACCGACAAACCCGACAGCTGAGCATTTGGATCTACACCCTCAGCCTGCAGCCCATCGCAACCCTTAATAGTTGCGAAAATAGAAGCACCCACCTGCGCGTTTGCAACATTGGCAGCATAAGACCAAGCTCGCGCATAGGTTTGAGCAGTAATAGCTTCACCATTGGAGAACTGCAAGCCCTTCTTCAGCTTGATGGTATAGACAGACGCATCCTCGTTGGGAGTAATAGATTCCGCTTCGTCCAGAACTAGCTCACCTTTATTTGTGAAGGTTACCAGACCGTCGAAAAAGCTGTGTAGCAATTTTCCAGCTGGCAGTATCAGATACATTTCCGGGGAGTAATTCACCAGTTGGTTCCACACTGTTAACAGTGATAATTGCAGAACTATCGACGCCTTTACTCTCGGTTTTTGTGTTACCTGTTGACGCGCATGCCGTTAAAGCAAAACTGACGAGAGCAGCAATACCAGCGATAGCAAGTTTTTTGAGTGCACTTTTGCGTGCGCTTACTTCCATTTTCTCTCCTGAAGATATATGAGATGATTAT